>Kit_p2__coassemble_2433_pt1 | contig 10904 bp, 13 predicted proteins | sample Kit_p2__metabat2_low_PE_059 | metagenome-assembled genome bin Kit_p2 | reverse complement strand
ATACAAACAATTGTGACGTTATTTATGTCATAACAACAAATTGAAGGTTAAGCCAAAAAAAATTGTATCTGTTTGATACAATTTTTTCTTTATCTACTTTTGAATCAATAATTCACAAATCTTACGGCTATATGCGATTGGATCTTGAATTGTAAATCCTTCAATCAACAAGGCTTGATCATATAATACACTTGTAATTTCTTTAACTTTCTCATCTTCTTTTCCATATAGAGAAGTTAGTGTATCAAAAATCGGATGATTTGGATTGATTTCTAAAATACGAATGGCTTTCATTGGCCCCATTAGATTATCGCCAGGCATATTCGCAAAGACTTTTTCCATTTCAAAAGACAACCCTTCCCCAGCTGTTAAGCATACTGGGTCTTCGCTTAAACGATTGGATAATTTAACTTCAGCGACTTCTCCATTTAAGCTATCTTTCATAAAAGTCAATAAATCTTTATGTTCTTCTTTTTTTGATTCAAGTTCTTTCTTTTCTTCTTCACTTGTAACATCTAAGTCTCCTTGATTGGCATTCTTAAATGTTTTTTCACGATAAGTCATCAATGTCTGCATAACAAATTCATCGACATCATCTGTTAAATAAAGAACTTCAAATTCTTTTTTCTTCAATGTTTGTACAATTGGTAAACGATCAATCAATTCAACATCTTTTCCAGATACAAAATAGATTTCTTTTTGATCTTCTTTCATTCGATTGACATATTCATTCAATGTCACCAATTTACATTCTTTGCTGGAATAGAATAATAATAGATCTTGTAGCTTATCTTTTTCCATTCCATAGTTATTGTAGACACCGAATTTTAAGTTCAATCCAAATTCTTTCCAGAAAGATTCATAAGCATCTCTTTCTTTGGTCAACATTGTTGTCAATTCAGATAAAACTTTCTTTTCGATACGATTGGCAATCGCTTTTAATTGATGATCATGTTGTAACATTTCACGAGAAATATTTAATGAAAGATCTTGAGAATCTACCAATCCTTTTACAAAACGTAAGTGATCTGGCAATAATTCTTCGGCATGATCCATGATAAATACGCCTCTACAATATAATTGTAAACCTTTTTTATAATCTTGATTATAGAATCCTTGAGGAACATGACTAGGAATATATAACAAAGAAGTAAAGCTTACATTTCCTTCTACGCTGAAGTGGATGACACGTTGAGGATCTTTATAATCATAGAAATGTTCTTTATAAAATTGATTATATTCTTCATCAGTGATTTGTGATTTTTGACGTTTCCATAAAGGCACCATAGAGTTTAATACTTGATCTTCAATCACAGTTTCATATTCTGGTTTATCACTATCTTTGGTTTCTTCTTTGATTTTAGATGTTTCTACATTCATATGGATTGGATAACGAATATAATCTGAATATTTTTTCACAAGATCTTTTAAGGTATAAGTTTCTAGATATTGAGAATAATCTTCATTTTCTGTATCTTCTTTTAATGTCAATGTGATTGTTGTACCAGCAGTTGCTTTCTCTGTTTCTTCGATAGAATATCCACTATCTCCATCACTTGTCCATAAATAAGCTTGATCAGATCCTGCTTTTTTAGAAACGACTTGAATTTCTTTAGCCACCATAAATGCAGCATAGAATCCTACCCCAAATTGACCAATGATATCGACATCTTTTGCGTTCGCATCGGCTTGATCCATTTGTTCTTTAAAAGCCAAAGATCCACTTTTTGCGATTGTCCCAAGATTTTCTTCTAATTCTTCTTGACTCATCCCAATCCCATTATCAGAAATTGATAATGTACGTGCTTCTTTGTTTGGTTCTAAACGAATTTCAAATTGACTAGGATCTACATGTCCTGCATTTGAAAAATAATACTTATCAATCGCATCGCTAGCATTAGAAATCAATTCACGTAAGAAAATTTCCTTATGTGTATAAATAGAATTGATCATCAAATCTAATAAACGTTTTGATTCAGCTTTAAATTGTTTTTTACGAGACATAATCATCACTCCTTTTAGCACTCTATGCTCGTGAACGCTAATATCATAACGCAACCTTTTAGCACAGTCAAGTATTGAGTGCCAAAAAGATAAAAAAAGCGAGAATCAAATCTCGCTTATCGTTGGCTCTTTGCACGAAGACCATCAAAATATTCATCCATAGCAGTTCTAAAATATTGCCATACTTTGTCTTCGTTTTCTTTTCCACAGAATCCAATTTCTTTCCATTCTTGGCTCATTTGTTTCATACGTTCTGTTTGTTCACGTGTATATTCATTCAAATAAGCAATTTCTTGAGCTTCTGTAACTAATTTACGTTTTTTCTCATAGTTTTCTTCATAAGAAGCTTTTAATTCTTCAAAATGTGCATTTTGACGTTCATAGAATGATTGTCTTGCTTCATTGAACGCATTCCATAATTCTTGTTCATGTTCACGTCCAGCATTGCCAATGGTTTTCCATTCTTCCATCATCGCATTAAATTCAGCTCTAGCTTTTTTGAAATCTTGACTATCTGCCCAAGTTCTAGCTTTTTCAATCAATGCTTCTTTTGCGGCTTTAGCATTTTCAAATTGATCTTGTAATGCTTGCCAATGATCATGTTTTGCGTCAAAGAATGCTTGACGTGCACTACGGAATTCTTCCCATAACGCATCATCTAATTCTTTGCCACAGAAACCACTTTGTTTCCATTCATCCATCAAGGCATTCATTTCATCTGTTGCCTTTTTGAAATCTTTTGATGTGGATAAAACTTTAGCACGTTGAATGATATCTTCTTTTACTTCTTTATTAGCATTTACTTTTTCTTTACGTTTAGCATAGTAAGCATCCATGTATCCTTCAAATTCTTCTTCCAATGCTTCTTCTAATGCTGATTCCCAACCATGAATTCTTTTCCATTGTTTTTGAAGACGACTGACTTCACGATAATTTGTATCTTCTGTAATGGCTTTGGCTTGTTCGATCAACTCTTTCTTTTCTTCAATTGAACGATCTAAGTCATCCATTTCAAAACGTCCGTTTTCCTCTACCATAAATATGTTCCTCCAATACCATAGACTACCCTTTCATTTTAACACACTTTTGATTTTTCTTTTAAGATTTTTGTCGCAAATTCCCAATCCTTTTCACTTTCACTTTGACTATGTCCCTCATAAGCCCCTAAATATGGAGTAAAACCAAGCTTCGTATATACCATAATTGCATTATATGATTGTGTTTGTGTGCTTAAATATAATGGATATTTATTTGGAATCTGATCATATTGTATACAAAGTTTCGTCAACATGCTTCTGGCAATTCCTTTATGTTGATAAGCCTGTAAAACAGAAACATAGTGAATGCGTAAACGTTTGATTCCGAAATGATGACCCCACCATAATCCTGCACTCGCAACCAGTTTTCCTTGCTCATCATTCACTTTAATAAAATGATTTTGAAAGAAATCTTGATCCTCTTGAATCATCTGTTCAAATTGATCTTGTGCTTCTTTTTTATTTTTAAACAAACCCGTTTCAACATGTAACGCACACCAATCATCTTTATCAGATTCTGTTAAAGATGCAAAATGATATCCATCTGGTAATGGCCATTCTATTTGTATGGTTTTACGAGCTATCACCATCAATAATTTTCTATATTCTATTGTTTGATCTACTCTTGTCATAACATATCCCTCATCTCATATTGTTCATTGTACCAAAAAATCTTATGATATAATACGATAGATTAGGAGGAAAATCATGACATTGTTAGAGCTAACCAAAAAATATTATGAACTTGAAAATTATAATTGTGCTGAAACGCTAATTCATGCAGCCAATGAATATTATGACTTATCTTTACACGAAGATGATATGAAGATGATGGCTGGCTTTGGTGGTGGCATGTATACTGGTATGACATGCGGCGCATTAACTGGCTGTGTTGCGGCATTATCAAAAATGATTATTACAACAAAAGCTCATGAATCACAAGATATTCGACGTGCTGTACAAACTTGTATTCGTCATTTCAAACAAAACTTACAAGGAACACAATGTATGGAAATCAAGCCCATTCATCATCATCCAGATACAAAATGTTTACCAACTTGCCTACTTGCCGCCAAAGCGTTAGAACAAACGATACAAGAATTGCAAATGAACAATTAAGAAGCGCATGCTTCTTTTTTTATAATCTCCATAAAAAAAACAGGAACTATGTCCTGTTTTATCGATTTCTACGTTTTTTACGAGATTTTGAAATTTCCTCTTCTAATTGATTCCAATCTGTATCCAATTCTTCGAATGTTTCTTGGCTTGCTTCTTCATCTTGATAATCATTTAACGCAAATTCACGTTCTTTTAAGCGAACATTTGCTTTTAATTTACGCACTGTTTTTTTCGCATGGCTCAACATACGTCCATACATTCCAAACATGATCAAAGCAATCACAAATAAGATACCACTTACCGCAACTGATGCCATAGGTGCTTGGAAACGATATTGTAAGAAACCTGTTACCAAACAACAAAGCATACAGATAAAGATCAAAAACATCGTAGATCGGCAAGAATTTGAATATTTCTTAAAGAATTTATATTTCGAAGAATCATTATCGATTTCCTTTCGATATTCTCCTTGTTCTTCTTCATTTCTAAAAATAAACCATCCAGCCTCTTTTTTTGATTTTGCCTTACTCTTAGAAATTAATTTCCAACCATCTTTTTCCCATTCACGCCATTCATCAGCATCTGGTTCTTCAAAAAAGTAATTCACAGAATAATAATAATCTTTTGGTTCACTCAACTTAAAATAGAATTTTTTACCTTCATGACGTAAGAAATGATATCCTTCATTAGATTTCATTTCTAGATATTGTTCCATATTTTCATATTGACTCAATAAGAAACGTTTCTTTTCCATGAATTCATCTTCATCATCGTCGACTTCTTCTACTTCATCAATTTCTTCTTCAACAAGTTCTTCTTGAGAAATTTCTTCTTCGATATATTCTTCTTGTTCTGGTAGATCCTCTAAATGTTCCACTTCTTGAACTTCTTGTGTTTCTTGAACTTCTTCTTGAACATTTTCTTCAACTAGTGTTGATACTAATGTTTCTTCCACAATTTCTTCTTGGATGTCTTGAGTTGGCTCAAGCGTTTCCTCTACTTCAGGTAAGGAAACATCTTCTTGTTCTTGATGGACAATATCACTAACAGGACGTTCAGCATAACGTTGTGTTCGCTTTAATCCTTGCGTTTCCATCACATCTTCAACTTCTACTGGTTTTTCATCAAAATCTGGGGTTTTAATTTTTACTTCTGTGGCATTTCGTTGGGATCTCTTTCCAAACGCAAATCCTTTTTTGGGTTTTTCTACTTCATCAATTTCAAAAATATTTGATGCATCAAATTTTTCTAATTTAGGTTCTTGAATATCTAAGCTAGAAATTCTATCGCCTTGGCTCAATCTTTTTAATTGATCTAAGGCACTTTCTTTTGGTTCTTGATTTTCATTTGTCATAGCGATCACTCCAAACTACTTTTTCATTGTAATAGTTTTGATACATTTAGTCAAATAGCGAACTAAAACGTCCTTGTTCAAAGATAGGAACTTCTTTTCCATCACGTGTCAAAGCAGTGATTGATAAATCTTGTGTGCCAACCATAAAATCCACATGAGACAATGATTGATTTGCCCCTTTTTCTAACAATTGATCTTTATCCATTTCTAGGCCATCTTCAATACATTCATTATATGATTGACCTAAGGCAAAGTGACAAGAAGCATTTTCATCGATTAATGTATTAAAAAATTGTTGATTCATCAAAGATATTGGAGAACCATAAGGAACAAGTGCCACTTCCCCTAAATATTTAGAACCGTCATCTGTTTCCAAAATGCTTGTTAGCACATCTCGACCATTTTTGGCATCATAATCGACAACTTTTCCATCTTTAAACACAAACCAAAAATCTTCTACTAATGATCCATGATGACTCAATGGCATAGAGCTATATAATTTTCCATTCACACCATTTTTTAATGGCATTGAAAAAATCTCTTCCGTTGGGATATTGGCAAAATAATACGTACCATCTTTTAAATAAGAACCACCGCCACAGAAAACATATCCTTCTGGTAATTCAACCGTAAGATCTGTTCCTAATGCATTTGTATAATGAAGAGAGTGAATCTTTAAATCATTTAAGATCTTCACTTTGTGTTCAAAAGATACACGGTGTTTTTCCCAGTTTTCATTTGAATCTTGTTCATCCACACGAGAGACTTTAAAGATATCTTCCCAAAGTTTTTCTTTGGCATCTTCGGTATCATAAATCTTCTTAGCCCACTTTTCCGTTGATACAGCCGCTATACACCATTGTGACTCCATCGTATCCAAGGCATTTCGATAAAATTGAGTCGCATTTTTTAATTGTGCTTGATATGATGACATACGCTTTGGATCCACATCTTTCATTAAATCGGGATCTTCTCCAATCAACGATAAATAACAAGCCCCATCTTTTGCGGTTTCATTATAAAACGCAGATTCATATGTAGGCACACTTTCAAAACAAGAAGGATCCGCATGTAAATAATGTTCATGTGTAACTTCTTCATCATTGTATTTGACAACAACATCTTTGGCACCTTGTTCAAATGCTTTTTTTGTGACCAAGCGCACCAATGCATAGGCTTCAATAGGTGCTCTTACTACGACCAATTGTCCTGGTTTAACATGAAGTCCAGATACAACAAGAAGGTCTGCATATTTTTCTAATAAAGTTTGATTCATTTTTCTTACCACCTTTTTTATCCATTATAAACATTTCTTTTCTAAAAAGATAGTTACAAAAAAAGAGCCACCTGGAAGTGACTCTATAGCTCAATAATAAATTAGTTTAAAGCTGCTTTAGCTTCTTCGCAAAGTTTTGCGAATCCTGCTTCATCATGAATTGCCATTTCTGATAACATTTTACGGTTGATAGAAATGTTAGCTAATTTTAATCCATGCATTAAGCGAGAATAAGATAAATCATTCATACGTGCAGCTGCATTGATACGAGCAATCCAGATTTTACGCATGTTTCCTTTTAACTTACGACGATCGTTGTAAGCATATTTGAATGAATGCATTACTTGTTCGTTCGCAGTTTTGTATAATGTATGTTTTGAACCAAAATATCCTTTAGCTAGTTTTAATACGCGTTTTCTTCTAGCGCGAGATACAGTTCCACCTTTAACTCTTGCCATTCTTTATTCCTCCCTTATTTCACTAACATATCCTTGATACGTTTGTAATCAGTTGCATGTACAGTAGACGGTTTTGCTAAATGTCTTCTTTGTTTTTTAGTTTTTCCATGGAAACGGTGAGATGTATAAGCGTGAGATCTCTTTAATTTTCCAGAACCTGTTTTCTTAACACGTTTTGCTAATCCTCTGTGACTTTTCATTTTAGGCATAGTCTTGTCCTCCTTACCTTATTTCTTTTTTGGTGCCAACACGGTTGACATCGTATTTCCTTCTAATGAAGGTTTCTTTTCTACAACTGCAAATTCTTCTGTAGCAGCTAAGAAATCATTCATGATCTTCTTTCCTACGTCAAGACGAGTAATCAAACGACCACGGAATCGCATATCAATTTTGACTTTCATGCCCGCTTCGAGCCATTTTGTTGCATGGCGCAACTTAGTTTCGAAGTCATGCGTATCAATAATTGGAGATAAACGAAGTGATTTTACTTCAACAACATGTTGTTTTTTCTTAGCTTCTTTCGCTTTCTTTTGTTGTTCAAAGTGATAACGACCGTAATCTAAAATTTTACATACGGCTGGTCTAGCTTTTGGCGCTACACATAGCAAATCCAAATTTTGACTATACGCTTTTTCTAAAGCATTTCTTTTTGACATCACGCCCAACTGATCTCCATTTGCGTCGATCACTAATACTTCCTTAAAAGGAATCTTTTCATTAAACAAGTCATCGTTCACATTGTTTGGGGCAACTTTTCTGTTATTGATATTCGACACCATCCTTTTTCAAAAAAGAAAATGGGCACACGAAGGCACCCATTTAATAATTGACAAATTCAAATTGAATTGGCATGAACCTACATCCTACGGACATCAGGTGAGAAGGGGTGCTTCTATCTTTCCATTTCTTTACTTCGAAAGTATAACATATACTTATAGTAATTTCAAATACTTTTATAATTTATTTACAAGTATCATGGCCATGATGAGAACAACTTGCAACTGTATTTTGTACTAAAGTTTGATTTAAATATGCATGTAGCACCTCTGTACATGGCATATCATTGCCCGCATAAACATTGATATTTGCTGACTGCAAAGCATTTAATGCACCTTGGCCAATACCTCCACAAAGAAGAACATTCACTTGGTTATTTTGTAAATATCCCACCAATGCTGAATGTCCTGCTCCATTAGTATCTTTTATACATGATTCTTTTGTTTCTGTATTATAAAAATAAAATTGACTTGTTTTTCCAAAATGTTGGAAAATCTTTCCTTCTTGATAAGGGATTGCGATGATCATAATCCTACCTCCTCTATTTCTCTGTAAGTATATCACATTTAATCGAATTATATAACTTCCATCTTGCAGCATATTCTAAATCATGATATTATATTTGAGTACATATGGACTCTTAGCTCAGTTGGCAGAGCAACTGACTCTTAATCAGTGGGTCTAGGGTTCGAATCCCTAAGAGTCCACCATATTGTTTATTAAGCCTTTATATGCTTTATATAAAGGCTTTTTTATTTTTACATTTCTTTAAGAAGATTTTAGGATTTTTTCTACAAAACAGATAACTTCATCCATTGTTATTGAATCACTCCCTTGGAATCAACTTATCTTTTTTTATTTTATCGGTTAATTCAAGTATTTTCGTATGTATTGAACTGATCATTTCTAAAAATTCAACATCATTTTTTCCCGTAGGATCGCTCAATCCCCAATCCTCCCTATATTCACATGGAACTAAAGGACAATTTACATTACAACCCATTGTTATCACAATATCTACTTGCGGTATTTCCGAAAGCAATTTAGAGTATTGTTCTTTTTCCATATCAATCTGATACATTTCTTTCATTAAACGAACTGCATCTTGATTGATTTATGGTTTTGTTTCTGTTCCAGCAGAATAGCTTTCAAATACATTTGAAGAAAGATGCTTTCCTAATGCTTCTGCAATCTGACTACGAAATGAATTATGAACACAAACAAAAGCCACTTTAAGTTTTTTCATAAATAGATTACCAACCTTTCTTCGTTTTATTACTTACTCAATAGTATTTTTACTTAATCTACAGTCAATACTTTTCCATAGGATATTACTTCTTCATTAAGTACCAATGCAGGTGTAGGCATTACTCCATAGCTGGCGATTTCTGCAAAATCTGTAATGTGTTCAATCTCATAATCCAATTGAAGTTCAGATATTACTATTTTAGTTGATTGTTCCAATTCCATGCATGTTTCACATCCCAAGGCTAATATTTTAACGCTCTGCTCTTGATTCTTGTTTTCTGTATCTTTTATTATTTCTTTAAAACATTTCTCACCACAACAACATGATTTTCTTTCTAAATAATTTCATTTCCTATTTGCTCCTTTAAATAAATAGTGTGCTAAAAATATTAAAAAGATTCCCTACGACAATAATGCTTTAGCAACACGTATTGTTCCAAAAATATCAGCATACATAGGAATACCAACAAGAGTGGCTAAAATAACACTAAATAAGTTATTACTTCCTAAAATACTTTCAATCCATGTTTCAGGTATCCTATTACAGATAATTGCTCCAATTGCTACACCGATCAAAATATATGGAAATACTTTTTTAATATTCTACTAACTTGTTTCTTTACACTTTCAACCCTCTCCTTTTGGGGTCAAAATAAGACTTTTATATCAATATCATTGACGCTTTTGACAAAATCTTCTACATATTTCGCCATATGCAGTTTTTCAATAAGAGTGTCTCCAATCAAAGCAATTATCAAACCAAAAATCACATAACCAAAAGCAACTTTAGCTCCAAAAATACTCATTAGCAACAAAAGACTTTCTAAATCCACCATAGAAGAAATCAAGAAAAAATAGCTCCAAGTGGCAATCCTGCACTAATAAACCCTATAAATATAGGAATAGAAGAACATGAACAAAACGGTGTAACCGTCCCCAATAATGCGGACATGATATTTATTCCTATACCATGAAAATGTCCTAACATTTTCTTTTGCTTCATTCGGGAAGAAAATAACTTTGAATATACAAGATAAAGAAGATCAGAAAACATAATAGAACCACGATTTTGATGGCATCATATAGAAAAAAATTGAATACTTCCACCTAAACGACTATCCATATTTAACCCTAACTGTGAGAGTCCGTTACCAATTAAATTATTTAACCATTTCATACCTAATATTTGATCTTGAAAAAATAACCATATTGATTTTACCATCTCCAAAAAAAGTCCCTTCTTTGTACAACATATCAATTTTTTTGATATATTAATCTTTATAAAAATCATCTTTCGATGGCCTTTATTGATATCATTGGTACTTGGAGTCGTTAATTCTAACAATCGCTTAAATGCATATTCACGCCTGTGGTCGCTTAGACTATAATGCGGCCATTTTCCCTCTCCCCTAGCTTTAACTATACCCGAATCACAAAGTATTTTCATATGATACGATAACGCTGATTGCCCTATATTCATATTTTCAATCAAAATACATGGACATTTTTCTCCACTCTTTAAGTAATCTAAAATAGTAAACCTTTTTATATCACAGAAAGCTTTAAAAATTTTTGCTGATAATGTCAATGTAAAATTCACCAAAAATGATCGTTTAAAAATTACCAATTTG
>Kit_p2__coassemble_2431_pt1 | contig 10906 bp, 18 predicted proteins | sample Kit_p2__metabat2_low_PE_059 | metagenome-assembled genome bin Kit_p2 | reverse complement strand
TATGTAAACAAAATGGATGGAAATGCTTCTAGAACATTCCCAAGAGCAATGATTTGTGCAGCTGTCATGGTTATGGTTTGTGCTATTTTTGGTACAGTTGCTTTAGGTATGATGTTTGATCCAGATATCATCTTCGCTAGCGATGCAGTAAGAGATTCTTATATCGCAAACGGTGCGTATATCGCATTCCAACGTGTTGGTGAATATTATGGAGTTGGTAACTTATTCATGATCATCTATGCAGCATGTAATGCAATCGGACAATTCTCTACATTAGTATTGAGTATCGATGCGCCATTACGTATGTTGTTAGAAGATCCAAACGTAAGTCAATTCGTTCCAAAAGCATTATTAAAACAAAACAAACATGGTGCTTATATCAACGGTATCAAGATGGTTGTTGTATTATCAGGAAGTATCATTGTTATCCAAATGTTAGGTACTGGTGCTGCTGGTGTTCTTAAACAATTAAATGACTTGAACTCAGTATGTATGCCATTGCGTTACTTATGGGTATTCGTTCCTTACATTATGTTGAAAAAAGCTGGGGACAAATTCAATCCAGAATACAAATTTGTTAAATCTAGAGGATTGGGTATGGCATTTGGTATTTGGTGTTTCTTCGTTACCGCATTCTGCTGTGGATTCGGTATGTTCAAAGGGGATACATTAGGAATTATCTTAAATATCTGTACACCAATCGTCTTAACAGCATTAGGATTGATCTTACCTAAGATTCGTTCTATTCAAGACGCAAAAGAAGGAAACTAGTTTCGCTAGTTTCTTTTTTTATTTTCTGATATATAATAGTAAAGTATATATGGAGGTATTCACATGAATCATATAGAAGTATCTAAAGAACTTATTTCATTTATTTCGAATAGTCCAAGTATGTTTCATTCGATCTCAACAATCGAAACATATTTAACAGAAGCTGGCTTTACATATTTACCAGAAGGTCAAGCTTGGCAAATTGAAAAAGGACATACGTATTATACGACACGCAATCATTCAAGTATTATTGCGTTTCATGTAGGGGAACAATTAGATGATTATCATTTCCAAATGACAGCATCTCATTCAGATTCTCCAACTTATAAAGTAAAAACAGTGCCAGAATTGAATGGACCACATGAATATTTACGTCTTGATGTTGAAGGATATGGTGGAATGATCGATTCTACTTGGTTTGATCGTCCATTGAGTGTTGCCGGGCGTGTATTGGTTAAAACTGAACAAGGAATTGAAAATCGTTTATTATATATCGATAAAGATATCTTGATGATTCCTAATTTAGCAATCCATATGAATCGCAGCGTGAATGATGGATATAAATATAATCGTCAAGTTGATCTTTGTCCTTTATTCTCTTGTGGTGCTCTAAAAAAAGGTGCATTTGATCAAATGGTGGCAGATGAATTAGGTGTACAAGTTGAAGATATTTTAGGAAAAGATTTATTCTTGGTAAATCGTCAAGCCGCAACCATTTGGGGATGGAAAGATGAATTTGTTTCAAGTCCTAAATTGGATGACTTACAATGTGCTTTTGTTTCTTTAAAAGCTTTCTTAGCAAGTTCAAATCCACATGCGATCAATGTATATACTTGTTTTGACAATGAAGAAGTTGGATCAAATACAAAACAAGGTGCGATGTCTACATTCTTACAAGATGTATTAAAGCGTATCAACTATAGCTTACACATGAGTGAAGATGCATATTATCAAGCAATTGCTCGTTCTTTCTTAGTAAGTTGTGACAATGCACATGCATTACATCCAAACCATAGTGAAAAGAGTGATGTGGTTAACTGCACATTTATGAATAAAGGAATTGTAATTAAAGAGAGTGCAAATCAAAAATATACAACAGATGCGTTTAGTCGTGCAGTATTTACTTCAATCTGTCAAAAAGCCAATGTCCCTGTACAATTCTTTGCGAATCGTTCTGACATGGTTGGTGGTTCTACATTAGGTAACTTATCAAACACACAAGTCAGTGTAAATGCGGTTGATATTGGTTTGGCACAATTAGCAATGCATTCATCATTTGAAACAGGAGGTATTTTAGATACAGCCTATGCGATTGAAGCATTGACTACATATTATGGTACTAATATCAAGATCACAGAATCACAAAAGGTTGAATTTGAATGAGCCAAGATAAAACAGAAATCACTTGGGTCGATCAAGATTTGCAGTTTAATACATTGAGTGCGCATGAACAAAATGAAGTGATTCGAACATTAAAGTGGCTGGATCGTAAAGATATCGAACCAATGAAGAAAAATATATGTGCACATTATTATGTACAAGCAATTCAACAAGCTCAAACAAAAAAAGAAAAAGATGAAATTGCTCGTAACGAACTGAGAAACTGGACAAGAACTTCTTTATATAAAAAGATCAAAGAGGAGCTTGTTCAAAAAGAAATTGAAAAGTTTAAGATTTCAGGAATGGTCATTGTGATGATGGCAACGCTAGTCTTCTTTTTCTTAAAAGCAGTGATTAGCGGAAAATACTTGATCAACTTTAGTATTGATGCGATTGTAGGGGCTTTAGCTATTGTCTTTTTATTCCGTAACATGCAAGTAAAATATCGCATAGTCAAAAGAGATTCAGATTTTCAATATCATCGTAATTTAGATGTCTTGAGTTTTGTGCTATGTGGACTCTTGAAAATTTGGCTACCACCCTTTATCGATGTATCTTTTATTGTCTTGTTAGTCAGCTATTTCTTGCAGCGAAAACGCTTTGAAATGGCATTGAAAAAAATTCAATAATTTCTATAAATTAGGGCTTGTCAGCCCTTTTTTTCTATGCTAATATTATAGGGCTTGCGATGAAGTGCGAGGTTGCTGACCCACTGAAAAGCGTTGTCATGGGTGGTGTCAGGTAATTCGCATGGAGCATGTTTATCAAGAATAAACGAAAGGAGTAAACCATGGCAAATAACACAATGAGAATTCGCTTAAAAGCGTATGAACATCGTATCTTGGACGATAGCGCTAAGAAAATCGTCGAAGCTGCGACAAAACACGGAGCTAAAAAAGTAATTGGTCCCGTTCCGTTACCTACGGAAAAACAAGTAGTAACAATTCTTCGTGCTGTTCACAAATACAAAGATTCACGTGAACAATTCGAAATGCGTACACATAAGCGTTTGATTGAGATCGTAGCACCTAACAAGGAAACAATCGATTCTTTACAAAGACTTGAACTTCCTAGCGGTGTTGACATCGAAATTAAACTTTAATGGAGGTGTCAGAAGATGAAAGGTCTATTAGGAAGAAAATTAGGAATGACACAAGTCTTCACTGAAGATGGTGTATTGATTCCTGTAACTGTTGTTGAAGCAACTCCAAACGTTGTTCTACAAAAGAAAACTGTAGAAACTGATGGATATAACGCAGTTCAATTAGGTTTTGAAGAAATTAAAGAAAAACGCACTACTAAAGCAAACATCGGACACTGCAAAAAAGCTAACACAAGTCCAAAACGCTTTATCCAAGAAGTGCGCGATTGCGAATTAGATGTTAACGTTGGTGATTCAGTTAACGTTAGTATCTTCGAAGCTGGTGAAACAGTGGATGTAATCGGAACAAGCAAAGGCAAAGGATACAACGGTACAATCGTTCGTAACAATGCTCACCAAGGGCCTAAGAGCCATGGTGGTTCTAAGAACATTCGCCACATTGGTTCATTAGCAACAAACGGTATTACTTCTCGTCAAGGACGTATCATGAAAGGTACAGTAATGGCTGGTCAATTGGGTGGATACACTACAACTAACCAAAACTTGACAGTAATCAAAGTGGATACTGAAAATAACTATCTATTAATTAAAGGAAACGTGCCTGGACCTAAACGTGGAATGGTTATGGTTCGTACAGCTAAAACTTCTAAAGGAAACAAAGCACCTGTCACTTTAATTGATTATAGTGCTAGCAAGGAGGTTCAAGAATAATGGCTAAGATCGATGTTATTAACCAAGCTGGAGCTGTTGTTGATTCAATGGAATTGAATGATGCAGTATTCGGTATTGAACCAAATCAACAATGCATGTACGATGCATTAGTGATGCAAGCGGCAAGTCGTCGTCAAGGAACTGCAGATACTAAAGGACGTTCTGAAGTATCTGGAGGGGGACGTAAACCTTACCGTCAAAAAGGAACTGGACGTGCTCGTCAAGGTTCTATCCGTGCAACACAATGGAGAGGTGGAGGAATTGTCTTTGGTGCAACACCTCGCAACTATGCTTACCGTATCAACAAAAAAGTACGTCGTTTAGCATTGAAATCTGCATTGAGTGAAAAAGTTGCAGAAAATACATTCAGTGTATTAGATAAATTCGAAATGGCAGAGCCAAAAACAAAAACATTCATTTCAATTATGGATGCAATCAAAGCGCCTAAGAAAACATTATTCGTAGTAGCTGAAACAGAAGATGCAACAAATGCTTATTTATCAGCAAGAAACATTCCAGGAACTATGATGTTAACTAGCAAAGGGATCAACGTTTATGATCTTGTAAATGCAAGCCAAGTTGTTATGACAAGCGCTGCCGTTAAAGAAGTTGAGGAGGCATTGGCATAATGAGTGACTACAGAGATGTAATTGTACGCCCAATCATTACTGAAAAAAGTATGAAATTGATGGCTGAAGATAACAAAGTAACATTCGAAGTTAAAAAAGGAACGAACAAAGTTGAAGTTCGTCAGGCTGTAGAAAAAGCATTCAATGTAGATGTAGTTAAAGTGAATATGCTAAATACTAAGCCTAAAGCAAAACGTGTAGGACGCTACACAGGAAAAACAAGTGCTGTTCATAAAGCAATTGTTAAAATCAAAGAAGGTCAAACAATTAACTTGTTTGGTGAAGAATAATCAGGGAGAAGACGCTATTTCCTGAATAAATATTGCGATAAGGAGGAAAAAGAAGTTTATGCCAATTAAAAAGTATAAACCAACGACACCTGGTCGTCGTGGGATGACAACTTTGACATATGAAGAAATTACAACTTCAACACCTGAAAAAAGTTTGTTAGCTCCATTGAAGTCAAAAGGTGGACGTAACAACACTGGACGTATCACAACACGTCATCAAGGATCTGGACACAAAAGATCTTACCGTATCATCGATTTCAAACGTAACAAGGATAATATCCCTGCTAAAGTTTCAACAATCGAATATGATCCAAACCGTTCTGCAAACATCGCGTTATTAACTTATGCAGATGGTGAAAAACGTTATATCATTGCACCTAAAGAATTAAAAGTTGGAATGACAGTAATGTCTGGTTCTGAAGCAGATATCAAAATCGGTAACGCTATGGAACTTCGCAACATGCCTGAAGGTACATTCGTTCATAACGTTGAATTAAAACCTGGTAAAGGTGGACAATTGGCACGTAGTGCTGGATGTTCTGCTCAAATCCTAGGGATTGAAGAAAAATATGTAACTTTACGTTTAAGTTCTGGTGAAGTTCGTAAAGTATTAGGAACTTGCCGTGCTACAGTTGGTGAAGTAGGAAACGAAGATTATAGCTTAGTTAACTACGGTAAAGCTGGACGTAATCGTTGGCGTGGTATTCGCCCAACAGTTCGTGGTTCTGTTATGAACCCTAACGATCACCCTCATGGTGGTGGGGAAGGACGTACTCCAATCGGACGTAAATCTCCTATGACACCTTGGGGTAAAAAAGCATTGGGTGTTAAGACTCGCCGTCATAAAAAAGCAAGTACTAAATTAATCGTACGCCGTCGTAACGGTAAATAAGCAAAGGAGGTAATTAGATAATGAGTCGTAGTTTGAAAAAAGGACCTTTCTGTGATGATCACTTAATGAAAAAGGTCGAAGCATTAAATTCATCAAACAAAAAAGAAGTTATTAAAACTTGGAGTCGTCGTTCTACTATCTTCCCTCAATTTGTTGAACATACATTTGCCGTTTACAATGGGAAAGAACACGTACCTGTATACGTAACTGAAGATATGGTTGGTCATAAATTAGGTGAATTTGTGCCAACACGTAAATACGCTAGTCATGGTGCCGATGACAAGAAATCTAAGAGATAGGTGGAGGAGAAAACATGGAAGTAAAAGCAACCGCAAAAACTCTACGTATTCAACCTCGTAAAGCAAGACTTGTCTTGGACTTGATTCGTGGTAAAGATGTAGAAGAAGCTGAAGCTATTTGTAAATTTACACCTAACAAAGGTGGATACCTTGTTGGGAAAGTGTTACATAGCGCTATTGCTAACGCTGTAAACAATAACGATTTAGACGAAAGCAAGTTATATGTAAAAGCTTGCTGGGCTAATGAAGGAATTACAATGAAACGTTTTATGCCTCGTGCTAAAGGTAGCGCAAGCGCAATTAACAAACGTACAAGCCACATTACAGTAGTTGTGGCTGAAAAAGAGTAGGAGGTAAGCTAATGGGACAAAAAGTAAGCCCTATCGGAATGCGTGTCGGAATCATTCGTGACTGGCAGTCAAGATGGTATGCCGATGACAAACAATTCGGAACATTATTGATGGAAGATGTGAAGATCCGTGAATTCATCGAAAGCTACTATGCAAAGCTTGCGAATGCTGCTGCTGACAAGCGTAAAGCAGATCCTCAAATCTCAAGAATTGAAATCGAACGTTGCAAAAACCGTATGACAATCATCGTTCGTACAGCACATCCTGGTGTTGTTATTGGTCAAGATGGAAAATCAATCGAAGGATTGAAAAAGAAATTAGAAAGAATGACATCTTGCAAAAACGTGCAAATCAACGTTGTTGAAATCGCAAACCCTAACTTAGATGCTCGTTTAGTTGCTCGTTGGATTGCTAATGAATTGGAAAACCGTAAAAGTTTTCGTGCTACTCAAAAGAAAGCAATTCAAAATTCAATGCGCGCTGGAGCTAAAGGGATCAAAACGGCTGTTAGTGGTCGTTTAGGTGGAGCAGATATGGCTCGTACAGAAGGATATTCTGAAGGTGTCGTACCTTTGCATACATTGCGTAGTGATATTGATTACGCATGGGAAGAAGCGGCTACAACTTATGGTCGTTTAGGTGTTAAAGTTTGGATCTGCCGTGGTGAAGTTTTACCTGGAGAAATGGTAAAAGAACCAGAAGCACCAAAACAACGCCCAATGCGTAAAGGACGTGGACGTCGTCGTCCTGATGGACAAAATCGTTCCGCTCGTGCTCCAAAAGAAGCAGCTGCACCTGCAGTTGAAAACAAAGGAGGTAACGAATAATGTTAATGCCTAAACGTACAAAGTATCGTCGTCCTCATCGCTTAAGCTACGAAGGTCGTAGTAAAGCTGGTCGTACGATTGACTTTGGTGAATTTGGATTAGTTGCAGAAACTGGAAACTATATCAGTAACCGTCAAATCGAAGCGGCTCGTATCGCCATGACTCGTTATATGAAACGTGGTGGTAAAGTTTGGATTCGTATCTTCCCTCATATGGCTAGAACGAAAAAACCTCTAGAAGTACGTATGGGATCTGGTAAAGGTGCTCCAGAAGGATGGGTTGCAGTAGTACAACCTGGACGAGTAATGTTTGAAGTTGGTGGAGTAAGTGAAGAAGTAGCTCGTGAAGCTTTACGTCTTGCTGCTCACAAATTACCAGTTAAGACTCGTTTTGCTAGAAAAGGAGAAGTGAAGTAATGTTAGCTAAAGAAATCCGCGAAAAAACAAATGAAGAGCTTCTTCAGGAAATCGATACGCTTAAAGATGAACTTTTTAACCTTCGTTTCCAGCAAGCCACAGGACAGTTAGAAAATACAGCTCGTTTAAAAACTGTAAAGAAAACAATTGCTCGTATTAAAACTGTATTGACAGAGCGTGAAAACGCTGGCCAAGAGTAGGGAGGACGTATCTATGGAAAGAAACGCTCGTAAAGTATACCGTGGTACAGTTGTGTCTGATAAAATGGACAAAACTATCACAGTTATGGTAGAAACTAAAAAAACACACCCATTATATGGAAAACGTGTTAAATATTCTAAGAAATTTAAAGCTCACGATGAAAACAACGAAGCACGTATCGGAGATAAAGTAGTAATTATGGAAACTCGTCCATTATCTGCTACAAAACGTTTCCGTTTAGTTGAAATCGTTGAAAAGGCTCGTGGTTAATACTAGGAGGAGAAAGCAATGATTCAAAACGAAAGTCGTATGCGCGTTGCTGACAACACTGGAGCTAAAGAAGTTTTAGTTATCCGTTGTTTAGGTGGTAGCGTACGTAAATTTTCAAACATCGGTGACATTGTTGTGTGTACTGTAAAACAGGCCACTCCTGGTGGAACCGTTAAAAAAGGTGATGTAGTTAAAGGTGTTATCGTTCGTACAAAACGTGGTGTACGCCGTGAAAACGGAACTTATATCCGTTTCGATGATAATGCTGTTGTCTTGATCAAAGATGATAAGACGCCAAGAGGAACTCGTATTTTCGGACCTGTTGCACGTGAATTACGTGACAAAGATTTCATGAAAATCGTATCTTTGGCGCCGGAAGTTCTATAGGAGGTGTGCCAAGTGATCATTAAAAAAGGTGATAAAGTTAAAGTCATTACTGGTGCTTACAAAGGCACAATCGGGGAAGTAAAACAAGCATTCCCTAAAGAAGATAAAGTTATCGTTGAAGGGGTTAACATGGTTAAAAAACACCAAAAACCTACTCAAGCAAATCCTGATGGTGGCATTATCGAAAAAGAAGCTAAAATTCATGTATCAAATGTAATGTTATATGATGAAAAAGCTAAACAAGCTAGCCGTGTTTCTATTCAAGTTAAAGAAGGAAAAGACGGAAAAACTGAAAAAGTCCGCGTATTCAAAAAAAGCGGTAACGAAGTGAAGTAGGAGGGAATAAAACATGAATCGTTTACAAGAAAAATATAAAACGCAAGTCGTCCCTCAAATGATGAAAGACTTCAACTATAAATCAGTTATGGAAGTTCCACACATCGAAAAAGTTGTTGTTAACATCGGTGTTGGGGATGCGATCCAAAACTCTAAGTTATTGGATGAAGCTGTTGAAGAATTAGCAGCAATCACTGGTCAAGCTCCAGTAGTAACAAAAGCAAAAAAATCAATTGCAAACTTCAAATTACGTGAAGGTATGGCTATTGGATGTAAAGTTACTTTACGTAAAGAAAAAATGTATGAATTCTTAGATAAATTATTCAACATTTCTTTACCACGTGTTCGTGACTTCCGTGGTGTTAGTGACACAAGCTTTGATGGTCGTGGAAACTATACATTAGGAATTAAAGAACAAATCATTTTCCCAGAAATCGATTTCGATAAAGTAAATCGTACTCGTGGGATGGATGTTGTAATCGTTACAACAGCTAATACAAATGAAGAGGCTAAAGCCCTATTGAAAAATATGGGTATGCCTTTCAAAAAGTAGGAGGAACGTACAATGGCAAAAAAAGCAATGATCAATAAACAACAACGTCCTCAAAAATTTAAAGTTCGCGAATATACTCGCTGTGAGCGTTGTGGACGTCCACATGCTGTTTTAAAGAAATATAAAATCTGCCGTATCTGCTTCAGAGAATTGGCTTACAAAGGTCAAATTCCTGGTGTGAAGAAGGCTAGTTGGTAAGGAGGCATATTTCAATGATTATGACTGATCCAATTGCGGACATGCTTACAAGAATCCGCAACGCTTTGCAACAAAAGCACCAATCTGTTAGTATGCCAGCAAGCAAAGAAAAACAAGCGATTGCTGCTATTCTAAAAGAAGAAGGATTTATTACAGATTATGCTGTTGAAGGCGATGTAAAAAAATCTTTAACAATTACTTTGAAATATACTGATGACAACCAAAAAGTAATTTCTGGTTTACGTCGTATTTCAAAACCAGGATTACGCGTTTATGCAAAAGTGGATGAACTTCCACGTGTATTAAACGGTTTAGGAATTGCCATTATTTCAACAAGTAATGGTATGATGACTGACAGAGAAGCGAGAAAAAATCACTTAGGTGGAGAAGTTATCGCTTACGTTTGGTAATAGGAGGAAAACTTAAATGTCACGTATCGGGAATAAACTGATTACCGTTCCTGCAGGTGTAACTGTTGAAGTTGCAGCTGGGAATGAGGTGACTGTTAAAGGACCTAAAGGTTCTTTAACTCGTAAATTCTCAGACTTAATGGAAATCATTGTAGATGGGGATGTAGTCACAGTAAAACGTCCAAATGACGAAAAACACACAAAACAATTACATGGTACAACTCGTGCCTTGTTACACAACATGGTTGTTGGTGTTTCTGAAGGATTCACTAAGAGTCTTGAATTAGTAGGTATCGGATTCCGTACTGCTATTAAAGGAAACAAATTAACTATGAATGTTGGGTATTCTCACCCAGTTGAAATGGAAATCGTAGAAGGATTGGATGTTACTTGTCCAAGTGCTACAGAAATCACTGTTAGTGGTATTGATAAACAAATGGTTGGAGAATTTGCTGCCAATGTACGTGCTGTCCGTAAACCAGAACCTTACAAAGGAAAAGGTATTCGCTATAAAGGTGAACATATCCGTCGTAAGGAAGGTAAAACAGCTGGTAAGAAATAGTAGTGGGGAAAGGAGATAAATTATGTTAAAGAAAGTATCACGTAATGAACAACGCATTCGTCGTCATAAACGCGTTCGTAATAAAATTAGTGGAACTCCTGAATGCCCACGTTTAAATGTGTTCAGAAGTAACGCTCATATCCACGCACAAATCATCGATGATGTTAACCATAACACATTGGTCAGTGCTTCTAGTGTTGACATGAAGATGGAAAATGGTGGAAATGTTGAAGCAGCTCGTTTGGTTGGTCAAGAGATTGCTAAGCGTGCACAAGAAAAAAATATCAAGGAAGTTGTATTCGATCGTGGAGGATATGTTTAC
>Kit_p2__coassemble_2365_pt1 | contig 11135 bp, 9 predicted proteins | sample Kit_p2__metabat2_low_PE_059 | metagenome-assembled genome bin Kit_p2 | reverse complement strand
TTTTGATGGAATTAAAAGTTTTTTAAATAAGAAAAATGGAGAGTGAGTTTTAGAATGAAAAGAATAACAATTTATGATGTAGCTAAAGAAGCAGATGTTTCTCTTGCTACTGTGAGTCGAGTTATCAATGATAGTAATGTGGTAAGAGAAGATACAAGAATTCGTGTACAAGAAGCGATTGAAAAATTAGGATACAAACCCAATGCGATTGCACAAGGTCTTGCTTTGTCAAAAACAACGACAATTTCTATTGTCATGAGTGAAAAATTATTTGCATATAACTCAAAAATCTTAAATGGATTGATGGATGTTGCCAAGATTTATAATTATACTATTATGTTCCATACAACCAGCAAAGGGATTTCTAAGATGCAAGATGTGATTGAATCGATCATTAAATCGAGAGTGGATGGTGTGATTCTTTTCAATGATAACTTCTCTGAAGATGAAATGGAAGTTTTAAATGAGTACCAAATTCCAACAGTTGTCGTTGGAAGTCGTGTACAAGATTATTCGATTGGTAATGTGGGAAATGTATTTATTGACTTTGAAAAGATGGCTTATGATCTAGTTAATTCTTATTTTGATCGTGGAATTGAAGATATCTCATTGGTAGAAGATAAATTAAATTTGAGCATGATGCAACAATTAAAAGCTGGAATTGACCGTGCCTATGTAGAAAAAGGAAAAGTATTTGATAAGTATATTTCTTATGACGACAGTTATAAGAGTTCTTATACATTCTTAACAGAATATTTTAAAGAAAACAAACCAAGTCAAATGGTCATCACATTCCGTGATTCGCAAGCTATTGCTTTATTGAATGCTTGTCAAGAAGCGGGATACTCTATTCCAAATGATACAGAACTTGTATGTATTTTGAATAATAAATATTTATCAATGACTCGTCCAAATATTTCGACATATAATTTACCAGAGTATGATATGGGTGCTGTTGCGATGCGTTTACTAACAAAGATGTTAAAAGATGACGATTCTGTGCAAGAAAAAGATATTGAAATGTCATTTTCTTTTATCCCTAAGGGGACAACAAAATAAACTGGATTATTGAAGTGCGAATGCACTTCTTTTTTTTTTGTATCAAGCATAAAAAAAGGTGCATTTTGCACCTTACATAGATTGGAATAAAATATCGTTATAGTCTGGGAAAGGCCAGATATCTTTCGAAACATGAGTTTCTATAAAATCCGTGTGTTTACGAATATCTTCCATTAAAGGAAGCAAAATATCTGATGCATATCTTGAGGCTTCTTTAGCATTAGATGAATTAAATTGCATGCGTTTTTCTAAGACTTCCATGGATTCATAAATATGTTCTAAAGAATCATTGATTAATTCTAGAGTAGATTGCTCAAATTTGGCTTGGATATGACATTGATTTTTTGTAACGATGATAGATCCAAGTTTTGATTCATAATCTAAAATTGCAGGAATGATTTGTTTTTTCAACATATATAACATTGTTTTTGCTTCGATATCAATGACTTGATAATAGTTTGTTAATAAAATATTTTCACGGGCATGTAATTCAGAAGGAGAATAAACGTTGTGCTTTTCAAATAAAGCTAAATTGTTTGGATCTGTATAATGAGGCAAGGCATCAGCTGTATTTGTTAAATTTAACAAACCACGTTTTTGGGCTTCTTCTTTCCATTCTTGAGAATATCCATTTCCAGAGAAAATAATACGTTTGTGATCATTCCAAGTATTACGGATCAAGTTCATTAAGGCATCATTCATTTTTTCAGGGCTGACACATTCGAGAGTATCCGCAAATTGGGTTAATTCTTCGGCAACAATGGTATTTAAAATAGTGTTTGGACATGAAATATTTAAAGCGCTTCCTAGCATTCTAAATTCAAATTTGTTTCCTGTAAACGCAAAAGGACTTGTTCTGTTTCTATCAGTTGTATCTCGAGAGATTGGAGGTAGAGCTGATACGCCTAGTTCTAGACTTTTATTGAATGTATCCACGTATTCATTGTCATTACCAATCGAATCTAAAATAGCGGTAAGTTCTTCACCTAAATAAATTGAAATAATGGCAGGTGGGGCTTCGTCTGCTCCAAGGCGGTGATCATTACCGGCAGTGGCTACGGAGATTCTTAATAAATCTTGATATTCGTCAACACCTTTGATAATAGCGGCTAGAGTTGTTAGAAAACGAATGTTGTCCTTAGGACTATCACCAGGTTCTAATAAGTTTTCGCCCGTATCAGTAGAAAAAGACCAGTTGTTATGTTTACCAGATCCATTGACACCATCAAAAGGTTTTTCATGGAGTAAGCAAACTAAGTTATGGTGATCTGCCACTTTTTGAAGAATTTCCATCGTCATTTGGTTTTGATCATTGGCAAGATTGCTTGCACAATAGACAGGTGCAACTTCAAATTGGCAAGGTGCAGCTTCTTTATGTTCTGTTTTTGCATAAACACCAAGTTTCCATAATTCTTGATCAACTTCTTCCATGTAGGCTTTGACACGTTCATTAATGTTACCGAAATAATGATCATCTAATTCTTGCCCTTTAACGGGTTGTCCGCCAAATAATGTACGACCTGTGACTACTAAGTCTAATCGTTGTTTATATAGATCTTTATCAATTAAGAAATATTCTTGTTCGGGTCCTACCGAGATATTAATTTTATGAACATTATGTCCCATGATGTTGTATAAGCGTACTGCTGCTTTATTTAACGCATCAATGGAACGAAGTAATGGTGTCTTTTTATCCAATGCAGATCCATCATAAGAACAGAACAAAGTAGGGATATATAGAGTATTTTCTTTGACAAAGGCATAGCTTGTTGGATCCCAAGCAGTATATCCACGAGCTTCAAATGTAGCACGAAGACCACCACTAGGAAAACTTGATGCATCTGGTTCGCCTTTGATTAATTCTTTTCCTCTAAAATCACTGATGACTGAATTTGGACCAGTAGGATTAATAAACGCATCGTGTTTTTCAGCGGTAATTCCGGTCATTGGTTGGAACCAATGGGTATAGTGTGTAGCCCCTTTATCCATGGCCCAGTCTTTCATGGCATTTGCTACGGTGTCTGCAATTTCTTTTGGAAGTTCTTTTCCATTTTCCATTACATCAATCATTTGTTTATATACTGAATGTGGTAAGTATTTTTGCATGGCGGATGTACTAAAAACATCGCATCCAAAAAATTCATCAACAATTTTCATAGAGCCTCCTTATTTTTTATCTATTATATCATTTCAATGAAAAAATTCTCTCTTTTTTTTATGAATTCACGAAAATTTCATTATTTTGATTTTCTAATTTATATGGGATCTTGTCTTATCTTGTTTAAAAAGTATTGATGCGGTACAATATGAAAGAGGTTTTATCATGTTCAAGATTTCCAAACAAAATAGAGAAAAAGAAGTCTTATTTCGACGTAATATTCTTTTTTTAGCATGCATCGTCATGTTTATTCTCTATTTTGAAAAAATATCATATATATTAGGTTGGATTTTTACAATTTGTATGCCTTTTATCTTGGGGGCTGTTTTTGCGTTTGTTTTTAATACGCTTGCCAATGGAATCATGCATATGGCCTCCCTCTTTTTTCATTGGAAGGAAACAAAAAGCACACGAAATCTATGTAATGTGTTGGCGATTTTGATTGTATTGATGATTTGCTCGATTTTTATGTTCATCATTTTGCCACGCCTTTTTCTTTCTATAGAAAGTATTATTCGTTCTATTCCACAAGCCACATATCAGATTTTTACTTGGCTACAAGATCTTACTAAAGATTGGCCTTCTTTACATGCGAGTGTCCTTGAAATGGAACATACGATGAACCAAGATGGTGGGGTAGCGAAATGGTTAGAGGATGTTTTGAATTGGTTTGTTTCAGGTGGAGCAAATGGTTTATTTGATTCAGTATATCAAGTAATATCGACTACTTTTTCTTTTGTTTTTTCTACTTTTGTATCCCTTATGTTTTCTATTATTTTATTATTTAATAAAAAACGATTTGTCATGGAAATGCATGCTTTATTAAAAGCTTATTTAACTGATATCGCTTATGAAAATACAATGCATGTCGTACACTTGGTTAAAAGAACATTTACTTCTTATTTAGGTGGGACTTGTACGGAATGCTTGATTTTAGGAAGTTTGGTCATGTTAGGGGCTTCAATTTTTCATATTCCTTATGCATTATTGTCAGGAGTATTAGTTATGATTGGGGCACTTGTCCCTATGTTTGGCGCATTGATAGCAGCATGCATTGCGGCTTTATTTATTGTGTTTGAAAGTCCTATCCATGCTTTATATTTTTTGATCATGTTTATATGCATACAACAAGTAGAAGGCAATTTCATTTATCCACATGTGGTTGGTAAGTCAGTGGGATTTCCTCCAATGTATGTGATTATCGCGGTTACGATAGGGGCTAATGTTGCAGGCGTGCTTGGTATGGTTTTATTCATTCCTATATGCTCGTGTATTTATCAATTGATTAAAGAAGATGCTTTAATTCGTTTAAAAAAGAAACAATCAAGTCAAATATTGATCGATTCTTTAAATACTAAAGATGATTAATTAAGTATAGGAGTGATTTTATGAATCGAACGTCCTTATGTATAAAAATGTTGTTATTATTGCGATCACGAGGAAAAATGAAGACCAGTGAATTAGCACAAGAATTGGAAACAAATCCAAGAAATATTCGAGAGTTTAAGAAAGAATTGATTACAGCTGGTTATGATATTCAAGAATACAGTGGTCCCTATGGTGGTTATGTTTTAAATGATGAGGCATTATTTCCAAATTTGAGATTATTACCCAAAGAGATTCTCGCTTTAAAAGAAGCTCGACAATTGATTTTAAGTCACCCTGAGTTTTCAATGAGAAAAGACTTTATGCAAGGACTCGATAAAGTCATTGCGAGTGAAAAAGATCAAGGAAATCTAGATAAAACTTATATGGATACTTTTCAAGGACAACTTTCAAAACAGGAGCAATCAATGATTGAAACAGCGCAAAATGCGATTCAGTGTCATCATGTTGTTTCGCTTTGTTATCAGGGAATCAAAGACGAACAAGAAAAGACCATTTTGATTGATCCTTATGAAGTGATACACTATCAACATGCATATTATTTAATAGGCTATAGTCATGAGCGTAGAGATTATCGAAAGTATCGTTTCAGTATGCAAAGAATGTATGACCTTCAAATGTTAGATGATACTTTTTTGTGGGATACGAATTACAGTTTATCGGCTTTAATTGGAAAACAATCTTTATTTAAACAAAAAATGAAAAAACTGACAGTGAGAGTTCAATTATCGTCTGTTCGTTTTTTTAAAGAGGTATATTGGGGATTAGATCTTCATCAAGAGGAAATGGAAAACGACTATATGATTTTTTCGTTTTATACAGATGATTTAAGAGGGGTATATCGTCAATTGTTTTCATTTGGAAATGGAATTACCCTTGTAGGGCCTAGTGAGTGTGTAGAAGAGTTTTGTCAACAAATTCAATCAATTTGTGATCAATATAGTATTTAGGTGGGAAAATTATGATTCATGTAAGTGATTTATTACATTATAAAAAATGTCCAATTTATTGTTGGAAAAAACGGTTTGAAAAAGTGGAAAATCCACATACGTATTCTTTAAACAAACCTTTTTCTGAGCTATGGCTAGAGTATCTTGGAATGACTTCTTATAGTCGAGGTGAAGTAGGGGATACCAATGAAGATACATATCAAAAATTAAAAGAGAATTCTGTTTTATTTATGGGACGATTTACTTATCAAGAATGTAGAACAAGAATTCCGTTATTAGAAAAATATGATGATGGTTACCGAGTTACTTATCCTTTTTTAAGTGCTACACCAAAAGAACATGAAGCATTGTTTATGAAGATCAATCATGAGATTTTACATCATTGCGGAATCGATGTGACATCATATCGAATTGTCTATTTAAATAAAGAATATGTTCGTCAAGATGAGTTAGAAATTCATTCCTTATTCTTAGAAAGTGATAGTTTATTTAACAAACGAAATCATATCGGAAAAGATGTCTTTACTTGTTTTGAATCCATTGATTTAGATTTAGAGTCTTGGATTGAAGAGACTAAACAAGTATTAGAATCGCCATGTCAAAATTCAACAAGAAGCAAACAATGTACAACCATCCGCCGCTGTCCATATTATGATCATTGTTTTGATGAGAGTGATTTACCGGATGATTCCATTTTATTTTTAACAACGAGTCAATATAAAATGGATTTATTCTCTCAAGAAATCTCACATATTCATGAACTTCCTCTGGCTAAGTTTGATGGATTTCGATTACAATATGCTCAATATATGGCAAGTAAGAATGGAAGTTTCTATGATCAATGTGCTTTAAAGACTTGGAGTCAAGAGATTCAAAAACCAATCAGTTATCTTGATTTTGAATGGGATACTTTTGCGATTCCACCATATTCCGGAATGAAACCATTTGATGTACTTTGTTTTCAATATAGTTTACATATTGAACATGATAGACAGAATTTGATCCACAGAGATTATTTTGGGACGGGAGACTGTCGTAAAGAATTTATTGAATCTTTGATAGCAAATATCCCCCATGAAGGGTCAATCTTGGTTTATAATATGGAAGGAGCAGAAAAATTACGATTGAAACAATTAAGTATTCAATTTCCTGAATATAAGGAACAATTGGATCAAATTTGTGAGAGAATGATCGATTTATCAAAACCTTTTGAAGCTGGATTATTTTATGATAACCGTCAAAGAGGACATTATTCTTTAAAAAGTTTATTGCCAGTTTTCACGGATGAATACTCATATTCTCAATTAAATATACAAACAGGAATGAGTGCAGTACATGCATATCGTACGTTTGATCAGTCGGATTTAAAAGCTCAAAAAGAAATTCGTACGAATATTCGAAACTATTGTAAGATGGATACTTTTGCGGAATATGTTGTATACCATGGTTTACTACGTTTATTAAAAAGGGAGGTTGATATTCATGCCTAATATTATTACGCATACTCTATTTAGCCATGATTTATTGGAAGAGATGAATGGAAGTCAAAAGGAATTGTTTGAAAAGCGAATTCAATTATTTGAAATTGGATCAAATGGGCCGGATTTTCTGTTCTTTCATGGAGTAAGTCCTAAACATGTGTTAAAAGATACACCACTTCGAGGTTTAGGGGGACAAGTTCATTCCCGTGGCATCAATGCGTTCTATCAAAAAGCGATTGAATGTATCTTAAATGAAAAAGATGAAGAAATCGCAAAAGATATGACAGTATATGTGTGTGGGCATTTATGTCATTGGGCGTTAGATTCTATTTCCCATCCATATGTATATTATCGTACTGGAAACTGTCATGGAGAAAGTGCTTGGTGGCATCATCGCTTCGAATCTTTGATTGATGCGATTATGTTGAAAGTGAAAAGAGAATGTACTATTGAAGATTTTAAAGCTTATGAAATTTGTGATGTTAGTTTAGAAATTGCTAGAGCCATTGCCAGAATCTATGTGCCAATCTTAAGAGATATTTATGGATCACAAATCAAACCTCACCAAATTTTGGAGAGTTTGAATGATTGGTGTGATGTTCAAAAAGTTTTATATGATCCAACTGGTAAAAAATATGAATTTGCGGATCGTATTGAACAAGTGTTTGATAAGGAGAATCTAATTTCAGGATTCTTTGTTCCTAATTCACCAGAAGATCCATTTGATACGATGAATCTATTGCATAATAAATGGATGCATCCATGTGATGAAACAAAAGTATCGACAGACAGTTTCTTTGATCTTTATGATAAGGCAATCATGAGAGCTAGAACAGCCATTACATTATTCTTAAATGCCTTGGCCAATAAAGGAACTATGATTGAATTCTTATCATTTATCAATGATCGAAACTATAATACAGGTTTAAGAGAAAATATTCCGATGATTCATTTTGATCTCGTTTATAAATATTTGGAGGATAATCAAGATGTATAAAATTTTAGAAAAAGAAGTACTGAATCCAACTGTTACTAAAATGGTCGTTGAAGCACCTTTTGTCGCTAAACGAGCAAAAGCTGGACAATTTATTATTTTACGTGTGCATGAGGAAGGGGAACGCATTCCTTTGACCATTGCGGACCATGATGAAACACGTGGAAGTGTTACTATTATTTTCCAAGTTGTAGGTAAAACAACAATGTTGTTGAATCACTTAAATGAGGGCGATTCTATTTACGATTTTGTAGGACCTCTAGGAAAACCAAGTGAAATTGAAGGATATAAAAATGTTTGTGTCATTGGTGGTGGAGTTGGTTGTGCGATTGCGTATCCAACCGCAAAAGCATTTCATGACCACGGGGCTAATGTGACAACAATCGTAGGGTTTAGAAATCAAGACCTTGTGATTCTTGAAAATGAATTCCAAGCATGCAGCGATCATTATCATTTAATGAGCGATGATGGTAGTGCTGGAGAAAAAGGTTTAGTTACAACTAAATTAGAACAACTGATCCAAGATGGACAACAATTTGATCATGTTGTAGCGATTGGTCCTATTATCATGATGAAATTTGTTTGTGAATTAACTAAAAAATATAATATTCCCACAACAGTTAGTATGAATCCAATTATGATCGATGGTACAGGAATGTGTGGAGGATGTCGTTTAAAAGTTGGAGATGAAATTAAATTTGCTTGCGTAGATGGACCGGATTTTGATGGACATCTTGTTGATTTTGATGAAGCAATGTCTAGAAACACAGCTTATCGTGAATTTGAACAAAAAGAACGTGAAGAAACTTGTAATTTATTGACAAAGGAGGTCCAATAATGCCTAATATGTCGCCAAATAAAGTCAGTATGCCAGTGCAAGATCCATTGGAAAGAATTCATAACTTTGATGAAGTGGCCATTGGATATACTCAAGAAATGGCAAAAGAAGAGGCAGAACGTTGTTTACATTGTAAACATAAACCTTGTGTACAAGGATGTCCTGTAAATGTAAATATCCCTGATTTTATTGAAAAAGTGAAAGATGGAGAATTTGAAGAAGCATATCGCATTATTTCGTTAACATCTAATTTACCTTCAATTTGTGGTCGTGTATGCCCACAAGAAAACCAATGTGAAAAGTATTGCGTTCGTGGCATTAAGACGGAATCAGTGGCGATTGGGCGATTAGAACGATTCGTTGCCGATTATCATCGTACTCATCATACAGAAGATAGTAAAAAGATTCCTTCGAATGGACATAAAGTAGCAATTGTTGGTGCTGGACCTGCAGGTTTAGCTTGTGCGGGAGATTTAGCACTAAAAGGATATCAAGTCACAATCTTTGAAGCACTTCATGTTGCTGGAGGAGTATTGATGTATGGAATTCCTGAATTCCGTCTACCAAAGCAAATTGTACAAGATGAAATTTCCAAATTAAAAGAAATGGGAGTAGAAATCATTACTAACTTTGTCGTAGGGCGCTCCGATACCATAGATTCCATTCAAAAAGAAGGATATGAAGCTATCTTTATTGGAAGCGGTGCAGGTCTTCCAAATTTTATGGGACTTCCAGGAGAAAACTTAAAGGGTGTGTACTCTGCTAACGAATTCTTAACAAGAATTAATTTAATGAAAGCTTATAAAGAAGGTGCAGATACTCCAATACAAAAACCAAACCGATGTGTCGTTGTCGGTGGCGGAAATGTAGCGATGGATGCTGCTCGTTGTGCAAGAAGACTCGGTAGTGAAGTTCATATCGTATATCGTCGAAGCATGGAAGAATTACCAGCACGTAAGGAAGAAGTCGAACATGCGATTGAAGAAGGTATACAATTTGATTTATTATGCAATCCTGTTCGTGTTATTGGCGATGAACAAGGTTGGGTACAACAAATTGAATGTGTTCGTATGGAATTAGGGGAACCTGATGACAGTGGCAGAAGACGACCAGTAGTCATTGAAGGATCTAATTTCAAGCTTGATATTGACTGTATGATCATGGCGATTGGAACTAGTCCAAATCCATTGATTCGTCAAACTACTGAAGGGATTGAAGTAAATCGCAAAGGATGTTTTGTTGTGGATGAAGATGGAATGACTTCAAGAGATTCGATTTATGCCGGTGGCGATGCGGTTACAGGTGCTGCTACAGTGATTCAAGCAATGGGAGCCGGTAAAAAAGCTGCTGAAGCGATTGATCAAAAAATTCAAAGTAAATAATTTATGTAAGGGTTTACATTTTCGTATTATTGACTTATAATGATAAAGAATAAAGTTGAAATCAGGCTCAGTTTCAACTCTCATGTGTATACATCCTTCCTTATTGCACATGGGTCATTTTATTCATATCGATTCCTTTCGATAGTTGATAGAAAGCACCATAGGTGCTTTTTATCATTTTATGGAACATGTAAGCAGTTGACTTATTCTAAAAATCAACTAAAATATTTTTGAGTATATTTAAAGGAGACAGAATAATGATTAGTTCTAATGATTTAAAACCAGGTTTAACAATTCAAGTCAACGGAGATCTATACGTTGTTTTAGATTGTTCTCAAAATAAAACAGCACGTAGTGCTATGGTTGTAAAAGCAAAAGTAAGAAACCTTCGTACAGGAAGTAATGTTGAACTTTCTTGGGGTGGGGGAGAAAAGATAGAACCAGCTTCTATTGAAAAACGCGAAATGCAATATTTATATGATACTGAAGACTCTTTGGTCTTTATGGATAATGAAACTTATGAACAAATTGAAATTCCTATGAGTCGTCTTGAATGGGAACGTAAATTTATCAAACCTAATGATAATGTTAATATTTCAAGTTTTGAAGGTGAAATTTTGGGTGTTATCTTACCTGACAAAGCAACTTTACAAGTTGTTGAATGTGAAGGGGCGGTTAAAGGTGATACCGCAACTTCTGCAAGTAAGAATGCTGTATTAGAAACAGGATTAGAAGTAAAAGTTCCATTATTTATTAATCAAGATGAAATGATCGTTGTAAATACCAATGATGGTAAATACTCTGGTCGAGCTAAATAAGATCTCTAAATGAGATCTTTTTTAATGCCTATATTTAAAAACATAATAAAAAGGGGATTTACCTAATAT
>Kit_p2__coassemble_2165_pt1 | contig 12066 bp, 11 predicted proteins | sample Kit_p2__metabat2_low_PE_059 | metagenome-assembled genome bin Kit_p2 | reverse complement strand
TGTGAAAATGGGAATAGGTTCCATTGTGATTGGTTTGGCTTCAATTGTAATTGGAGAAGTGATTTTTGGGCAAAAAGGGAACTTTGCGTTTCGATTGACGTCAATTGTCGTTGGGTCTGTAATCTATCGTATGATTGTTGCCATTGTTTTACAGATGGGCATGAATACTGATGATTTAAAATTATTGACAGCAGTGTTGGTTGCAATCGCATTAAGTATTCCCGTTTTGGCCAACAAACGAAATCAGCTTGCAATGTATAAAAAATTAACAGGAGAGAATCATCATGTTGAAGATTGAAAATGTATCAAAAACTTTTAATATGGGGACAATCAATGAGAAAAAAGCCTTGTCGAATCTACAGCTTGATGTACAAGAAGGAGATTTTATTACCATCATCGGTGGTAATGGGGCCGGAAAATCAACCATGATGAATATGGTGGCAGGTGTATACCCGATTGATTGTGGAAAAATTTTTATTGATCAACAAGATGTAAGCTTGCTGGCAGAATATCAACGAGCGAAGTTGATTGGCCGTGTATTTCAAGATCCTATGATGGGAACGGCAGCAGATATGGAAATACAAGAGAATTTAGCGATGGCCGCAAGGCGTGGCAAAAATAGAACGCTTCGTTGGGGAGTGAATCAAGAAGAAAAAGGGGAATATAAAAAAATTCTCTCTCGTCTTGGTTTAGGTCTTGAAGATCGTATGACATCAAAGGTAGGGTTGTTGTCAGGAGGACAAAGACAAGCTTTAACATTGTTGATGGCTACGCTTACAAAGCCTAAAGTATTATTGTTGGATGAACATACGGCTGCACTGGATCCTAGAACTGCTAAAAAGGTTTTGGATCTAACGCAAGAAATTGTACAAGAACAAAATTTAACGACACTTATGGTTACGCATAATATGCAAGATGCGATTCGAATTGGAAATCGTTTGATCATGATGCACGAAGGGCGTATCATTTATGATGTGAGAGGCGAAGAAAAAAAGAATTTAACGGTAGAAGATCTTATGCGAAAATTTGAAGAAGCAAGTGGTAATGTTTTTGCGAATGATCGAATGATGTTAGGATAACGGAAAAAGCTTTCGTTATCTTTTTTAGCGATTGAAAGAAAGGGAGGCGATGGAATGGTTGGTTCTCAAAAACCAATGACAGAAGGATCGATTCCTAAACTGATTCTGATGTTTGCAATTCCTATCTTTATTGGTAATTTATTTCAACAATTATATAATGCGGCGGATTCGTTGATTGTAGGAAATTATTTAGGATCGGATGCTTTGGCGGCCGTCAGTTCTGCAGGCAATTTGATTCATATGATGATTGGGTTCTTCAATGGAATCGCCATGGGGGCGGGAGTTATTATTGCTCGTTATTTTGGTGCCAAGGATTTAGAGAAGTTAAAATTAGCGATACATACCGATGTTGCCTTTGGTATCTTGATGGGAATTGTTTTAACGATTGTTGGAACAGTATTAACGCCGCAGATTTTAGTTTGGATGTCAACACCGGCAAGTGTCATGGCGGAGTCGATAACTTATTTTAGAGTATACTTTTTAGGATCACTTGGATTGGTTATGTATAATGTATTTGTGGGAATCTTACAATCTCTAGGAGATAGTAAGCATCCTCTGTACTATTTAATGATCTCAAGTGTTGTCAATGTAATTTTAGACTATGTCTTGATCGCATGGATCGGCATGGGTGTTGAAGCGGCTGCTTTTGCGACGATTTTATCTCAATTTATCAGTGCTTTTTTATGCATGCGATTATTAATGAAGATGAATACAGAATATCGTTTACAACTTTTTAATATACGAATTGATCGAAATCGTCTTCAAGAAATTTTGAAAAATGGGATTCCAAGTGGAATCCAAAACTCAATTATTGGTATTGCGAATGTAGTTGTTCAAGCCAATATCAATGCGTTTGGAGCTATGGCTATGGCAGGTTGTGGCGCTTTTTCTAAGATTGAGGGATTTGCTTTTTTACCCATATTGAGTTTCAATATGGCTCTAACGACATTTATTGGTCAAAATTTAGGGGCTCATGAGGAAGAGCGAGCAAGAAAAGGCGCTAAGTTTGGGATTTGGTGTTGCGTAATTTGTGCAGAACTCATAGGGATTGCGACATATTTAGGAGCGCCAATGTTGATTGCGCTATTTAATAATGATCCTGATGTATTGATCTTTGGGATTCAACGTGCCCAAACCTCGGGACTATTCTTTTTCTTGTTGGCGTATACGCATGCGATGTCTGCGGTCTTTAGAGGAGCAGGACGTCCAATGGTGCCAATGATGGTCATGGTCATTTGTTGGTGTGTTATCCGTGTATCAATCTTGACAATTAGTGGGATCTTATTTCATGACATTCGTTTTGTGTATTGGGTGTATCCGGTTACATGGTCTTTATCATCGATTGTTTTATGGATATATGCAAGAAGATCAAATTGGTTTTTAAATGCCCATTAAAAAAACACGGTTTTCACCGTGAATTTGGATTAGATAGATTTCCTTTTTGAAGTTTGACAAACAATTGAAAAAAGAATACACTTATTTATGTGAGGTCAAGAAATGAAAACAATGATGGATGAATTAAAAAACATTTCTGTCAGAAAACATGTTCATACATCTGTAGAATATGATTGTAAGACAGAAGATAAAGAAGAAGAAGTATTTGATATGGTTCGCGATATTGTGATCGATCATTTAGATGAGATTGCGAAGATTACATATGATATTGAACCGGGTCATAAAGTAAAAGTAGAAGTTTCTCAGTCTATGTAAGAGAAACTTCTTTTTTTATGAATGTTTATGAATTGATTTAGAAACGATCAACGCAAGAATTAAACAAACGATACCAGCATATAAGGCAAATGTTTTCATAGAATATGCAAAATATAATAAAAATAAAGATGCGGATACATATAATACTGTACGAATTAAATTCCAATTCATAGATGACCTCCTATAATTTGAAGATATTATATCGCTTATTTGCGCTAGAAGAAATATAAACTCGATGTTTTTTTCTAAGCAAGTATGCCAACTCGATTGGGGATATGTTAAGATAATAATATGTCAAAAATTGATAAAGAAACGCAAAAAAAATTAAGAATAGAAAAACGAAATCATTTTTTTTCCAAAATTAAGCAGTTAATATTCTTAGAAGAGGGTAAAGATACGCAGATTCAAATGGCGGTAATTGCACTTGTTTGTTTTGGAACGTTTATGATTGTTTCAACCAATGTTGGAAGAACATCATTGGATAATTCTATGGTTGTATTAAAAACGCTATTTAAACAATGTGTGGTACTGATTATTTCTTATGGGCTCATGAAACTTGCGAATACAATTTTTAACTTGCGAAGATTTTCTTCAGGTCTTCTTTTGATGTCACTTGCAATCTTATTTTGCGGGTCAATGATATTACCATTCTTCTTCTCAAGTGCTGGGGGTTCTCATGCTTGGATTCGCTTACCAGGAGGAATGACAATCCAACCATCTGAATTTGGAAAGCCACTGATGATTCTTCTTGTTGCGGTAAGTGTATATCGGGCAAAAAAGATCAAGACGATGCAAGAAAGTGGAATGGCGATGTTTCGCTTGCCACTGATTGTTTATGGATGTCTTACGATCTTGTTGTTGTTACAAAAAGACTTAGGGACATTGGCAATTATCAGTGTTACTTTTTATAGTTGTTTGATTATCCCTAAATATCCAGGAATTCGTCGATTTCAAATATATTTAAAACGATTGGTGTTTGTGGGTGTATGTTTTGTGGCTTTTTTAGGATTGACAAAGCCAGGAATTGAATTGATCAAGGCAACTCCTTTTTATCATTTGGCAACACGTATTGAAAATGCTAAAGATCCTTATAATGATATTTATGGAGAAGGTTATCAACCAGCTAATGCGTTATATGGAATCGCAAACTCTAATATCAAAGGAAGAGGAATTGGCCAATCTAATCGAAAATATGGATATCTAACACAAGCAGACAATGATTATATCTTAGCTGTAACGATGGAAGAAACGGGAATTTTCGGTTTAGCTTTTATTGTGTTTTTCTATGGTGTCATTTGGTTTAAATTATTTCAATATGGCTATAAAACAAAAAAAATGCCATATAAAATTATATTAACGGGAACTGCAGTTTACATGTTTATGCATTTTTTCTTAAATGTTGGAGGTGTAACAGCAATGATTCCATTTACTGGTGTTCCTTTACTATTCATCAGTAGTGGAGGATCAAGTTTAATGGCCATCGCCATCACGATTGGGATATGTCAGCGTTGTATCGCCGATATTCGCAAAACAGAAATGGGGGAAGATATATGAGAATCATAGCAGGTACGTATGCTTCTCGAGAATTACTTTCTAGAAAAGGAGAAGAAACTCGACCTACGGCTGATAAGATTAAAGGGGCTGTTTTTTCTAGCTTACAATCTTATTTACATGGAAATATGTTAGATTGTTATAGTGGTACTGGAAACATGGGGTTAGAAGCCTTATCTCGTGGGATGGATTTTTGTACCATGGTTGATCAGAATAAAGAGGCTGTACAAGTTATTAAAAAAAATGTAAAAGCTTTACAAGTTCGCCAATGTGAAGTGATACAAGGAAATATTTTTACGGTCATTCCTCAACTTCAAAAACAATATCAAATTGTATATATTGATCCACCTTATGCGAAACAAGAAAATCATCGTTTATTAGAAACTTTAGATACGTATGATCTTGTTTGTGAAGAAGGGTGGGTAATTATAGAAAGTCGTAAAGAGGATCAATTTGAAGATCAAATCGCGTCTTTTCATAAACAAAAAGAAAAAAAATATGGAAATACCAAAATTACATATTATAGGAAGGAATGTATGATATGCGAATAGGTGCTTTATGTGGAACATTTGATCCAGTGACATTGGGACATGTGGATCTTATTGAACGAGCAAGTGTATTATTTGATGAATTGGTTGTTTTTATTTCGCCCAACTCACAAAAACATAATTATTTTAAAGATAGCTTGCGATTAAAATGGCTTCAAGAAGCTACAAGCCACTTGGGTAATGTGACTTGTAAAATTCAAAAAGGATTGGTCGTTGATGCTTGTAAACAAGTGGGGGCGACTACTTTAGTTCGGGGAATTCGTACGACGATTGATTTTGAATATGAAAAAAATATGGCATATATGAATACTCAAATCGACTCAGAAATTGATACGATTTGTTTATTTACACGTCCAGAATATGAACTTTATTCAAGTTCAAATGTACGCGAATTATTGAAATATGGACAAGATATTTCTCATTTTGTACCACAAGTTGTGGTAAAAGATTTAAGCGAGGTGCAAGTATGAAAACAATCGTAGAATGGATGAAAGAACATGGATATACAATCAAAGATGAAGCGATTTATGTCGAAGCGTGTACCCATTCTTCTTATGCCAATGAACATCATTTAAAACATGATAATGAACGTCTTGAATTTATGGGAGATGCGGTCTTGCAAATTTGGAGTGCTTACCAATTATTTAATATGAAACCAGTGCTTCAAGAAGGAAAAATGACGACATTAAGAGCACAGACAGTTTGTGAGGCTACATTGGCTAAATTAAATGAACAATTGGGATGGAATGCGTTTTTGCGTTTGGGTGTTGGTGAAGAAAAAACAGGCGGACGTCATCGGAAAAGTATTTTAGCCGATCAATTTGAAGCTTGTATTGGCGCAATGTATATCGATCAAGGCTATGCATCTTGTGATGACTTATTGACTAAAGTGATGAAACCAGTATTTAATCAAGAAAAATCTGAAGATGTGACTGATTATAAGACACATCTACAAGAAGTGATCCAAGCGGATAGTCGTAAAACGATTCAATATAAATTGATCGAAGAAGTAGGTCCAAGCAATGCGCCAACATTCACAATGGGAGTTTATTTAGATGATATTTTATTAGGGCAAGGAACAAGTACGACAAAGAAAAAAGCGGAACAAAAAGCGGCTAAAAATGCTTTTGAAAAAATGGCAAGGTGATCGTATGGCAAAAACAGTAAAAGAAACGATATCTCCTTTTTTAGACGATTCTTTGCTTACTTATTTTGAAACAGCTTCCTTTACAAAACGGCCTCAATTTCATGCGCAAAAAAAAGTATTAGAATTATTTATTGGTATTGAAAGTCCGCTTCCCTTTGAAGTGTATGAAGCTTGTGTACGATCTTTACAATTAGAACTTCATGTACAAGTGGATATTTATATTGAAACAACCAAACATGTGATATCTATGGATCAGTTAGATCCATATATTTCTTATTTTGCGGATACTGAATTTGAATTAAGACCTTTTCAATTTATACATCCTTATCAGGTAGATGATTCGGTTTGTTTTTCATCAAAAGAAGAAGATCGTTTAGCGGAGATGAAACGATTGCTTCCTCGTTTAGAAGAAAAATTAAAAGATGTAGGAATCAAAATGGATTTTGTTTGTTCGTTGATTCAAGATGATGAAGCGATCGAAGTGAATGTGGCAACGGTAGAACCTAAGCCTATTGAAATGGAATCTAAACCTAAACCTCGACCATCATATCGAAAAGAAAATGCGACTTCGTATGCGATTCAAGAATTACAAGTGGGGATGCGCAACGCGATGATCACAGGTCATATTTTCGCAATCGAAAATCGTGTTTTAAAGAGTGGAAAAACACTACAAATGTTATATATTAGCGACTATGAAGATGCGATAGTCGCAAAACGCTTTGAAGGCGCCCGTTGTTCGTTAGAAGAAATTGAAAGTGCTAAAAAAGGACAAACTGTACAGATTATTGGGGAAGTTGTCTATGATACGTATGCGAAATGTGACACCATCATGGTTTCTAAGATGGAAGTGGTGCCTGCAAAAGAGCGACAAGATCTTGCTCAAGAAAAACGAATTGAATTTCATGTACATTCTAATTTCTCTGAAATGGATGGAGTATGTTCTATTGAGGAATATATTCAAACAGCCTTTGATTGGGGCATGGATGCGATTGGGGTGTGTGATCACCAAGTGGTACAAGCATTTCCAATGGCTCAACATAAAGTGCGTGCTTTAAATAAAGCCAATCCAAATCGTAATTTTCAAATGTTATATGGTTGCGAAATGGCAATGGTTGATCCTGTATATGAAATTTTAAAGAATAATGACCATCGTCCTTTTGAAGAAGCTTCTTTTGTGGTATTCGACTTAGAAACGACAGGGTTTGGGCCGCGTTTAGAAGATATTATTGAATTTGGAGCGGTAAAGATGGTGAATCGAGAAGTGGTTGATCGAAAGCAGTTGTTTATTAAACCAACGAAACCGATTCCAGCGAAGATTACCAATCTTACGCATATTACGCAACATGATGTTGATCAAGCAAAACCAATTGAAGAAGTGATCGACGAATTGTTAGACTTTATTGGTGATTCTATTTTAGTTGCGCATAATGCAAGCTTCGATGTTAGCTTTATGAATGCAGCTTGTCAAAAATGTCATCGTGAACTATTAAAGAATCCGATTATTGATACACTTCCTTTATCGAAAGCTTTGATTGATATGAAATGGTATAAATTGGGTAGCATTTGTCGTCATTATGGTGTGTCTTATGATGGGGAAGGAGCGCATCGTGCGGATTATGATGCCGAAGTATTAAGCCAAGTCTTATGTCATATGATGAATGATTTACAAAGAAGAGATTGTTTACATACATTGGATGACTTACTACAACTTCAAGATGATGTGAAATTGACAAAGTTGTTCAAACATCACGTTACGGTATATGCGAAAAATAAAGAAGGGCTTAAAGATCTATTTGAATTGATTACTTTATCGCATACAAAGTATTTGGCTTATGATAGTAAAGATAAAAAAGAAGAAGAAAAAAAGAAGAATAAAAGTGCCACTGGTTTTCCATTGATTCCTCGTTTTGAAATCATGGAAAAACATAAGAATGGCAATTTATTGATTGGGTCTTCTTGTCAAAATGGAGAAATTTTTGAACTTGCGTATACAAGAAATGAAGAAGATTTATTGAATGTGATAGATTTTTATGATTATATCGAAATTCAACCTTTGGATTGTTATAAGAATTTATTAGATAAAGGAACGATTGCTTCAGTGGATCAATTAAAAACAATTTTAGGATTTATCATTGATGCAGCTCATAAAAAACAAAAAAAGATTATCGCTTCAAGTGATGCGCATTATGTCCATCCTTATGAAAAACGAATTCGTGATATTTATATCAATGCCAAAGCAATTGGTAACGCAAGACATCCTTTATATATTCGAGAAAGTGAACAAATGCGTAGGGCGCTATCGAGTCCAAATCAACATTTATTAACAACAGATGAAATGTTAAAAGCCTTTTCTTGGTTACCGGAACAAGAGGCGTACGAAATGGTTATTACCAATCCAAAATGGTTAAAAGAACAAATGGAACCGATTTATCCGATTAAAGATCGTTTGTATCCTCCTGAAATGGAAGGTTCAGATCAAAAATTAACTGATATTTGTTTTGAGACTGCGCATCAGATTTATGGCGAACAATTGCCAGATATTGTTGAGAAACGATTAAAAAGAGAATTGGACAGTATCATTGGGCATGGTTTCTATGTAGTTTATTATATTTCGCACTTATTGGTGAAAAAGAGTAATGAAGATGGATATTTGGTAGGAAGCCGTGGATCAGTAGGATCAAGCTTTGTAGCGACGATGTCAAATATTACAGAAGTTAATCCATTGACGCCGCATTATGTATGTCCACATTGTCATCATTATGAATTTTTAGAATCTGATCAAGCAAAATCTGGATTTGATTTACCGGATAAAGAATGTCCTGTTTGTCATCATATGATGAGAGGAGATGGACAAGACATTCCTTTTGAAACATTCTTAGGGTTTGAAGGAGACAAAGTTCCTGATATCGACTTAAACTTTTCGGGAGAATATCAAGCCAATGCACATGCGTATACGAAAGAAGTATTTGGAGATGACCATGTCTTTCGAGCAGGAACGGTAGGAACTGTGCAAGAAAAAACGGCCTATGGGTATGTAAAAGGCTATGTAGAAGAAATGGGATTACCTGATTTTAATGAAGCAAAGATGATTGATCTTGCCAAAGGTTGTGAAGGTGTCAAACGAACAACAGGACAACACCCAGGGGGAATTGTTGTCGTGCCTCTTGATATGGATGTTCATGATTTTACACCTGTGCAATATCCGGCGAATAACCCTTATGCAGAATGGAAAACCACACACTTCGACTTCCATCAAATTCATGATAATATCTTAAAATTTGATATCTTAGGACATGTCGATCCTACCGCCATGAAGATGTTAGAGAGAATTACAGGAGTGGATGTAAGAAAGATCCCAATGAATGATCAAGAAACGATGGCAATTTTTTCAGGATTGGATTCTTTAAAAATTGATACGACACGATACAATGAAGTGACAGGCGCTGCAGGAATCCCGGAATTTGGTACAACCTTTGTTCGAGGAATCTTGGAGTTGACGAAACCGACAACATTTGCGGAATTAGTAACTATTTCAGGACTTTCGCATGGGACTGATGTTTGGTTAGGAAATGCCAAAGATCTAATTGATAATGGTACGTGTAAATTGAATGAAGTTATTGGATGTCGTGATGATATCATGGTTGATTTAATTGGATATGGAATGAAACCAAAACTAGCTTTTACAATCATGGAAAGTGTTCGTAAAGGAAAAGGTTTAAAAGATGAATGGATCAAAGAAATGAAGGCTTGTCATGTACCAGATTGGTTCATTGATTCATGTTTGAAAATTAAGTACATGTTCCCTAAAGCACATGCGGTAGCCTATGTTATGATGGCTGTTCGTATTGCGTGGTTTAAGGTACATATGCCGATTCATTACTATTGTATGTTCTTCAGTATTCGCTGTGATGCGTATGATATTGATACGATGATTGCTGGAGAACAAGCGATTCGTCAAAGAATGACTGAAATCAAACGAGCTAAAGAAGATAAAACACAAAAAGTATCAGATAAAGAATTGGCAATTTATGATACTTTAGAATTGGCTTTAGAAATGGCGTTACGAGGATTCCGTTTTTCAAATATCAGTATTTCTCGTTCAGCAGCCAATGAATTTATCGTAGACCCAAATGATCCTAAAAGTATTATTCCACCATTTACAAGTTTAGATGGTCTTGGTGATAACGTAGGGATCTCCATCGTTGAAGCACGTAAACAAAGACCGTTTTTATCAAAAGAAGATGTTTTGAAACGAACGCAACTTTCGAAAACGTTATGTGATCGCTTAGATGCGATGAACGCATTAGAAGGTTTAGATGATGAAAATCAAATGACTTTATTTTAAGGGGGATGCATATGAAAACCATTTATTTGGCTGGTGGTTGTTTTTGGGGCTTACAAAAGTATTTTGATCAATTTCAAGGAATTCTTGAAACAGAAGTAGGATATGCCAATGGCAAGACCAAGAATCCTACTTATCAAGAGGTATGTACACAAGCAACAGGTTTTGTGGAAACGTTAAAAATAGTTTACCATCCTGTTCAAATTTGTTTGTCTGAAATTCTAGATTTATATTTTGATGTGATTGATCCTTTTTCCATGAATCAACAAGGGCCGGATAAAGGAACAAACTATCGCACGGGTATTTATTATGTTGATCATGAAGATCTTCATATTGTTGAACATACTTATCAATTATGGCAATCAAAGTATGATCGACCATTTGTGGTTGAGGTACAACCTTTAGAAAATTATTATCCAGCAGAACAGATGCATCAAAAATATTTAGAAAATAATCCGCAAGGATATTGTCATATCCCATTCGTAAAGATGACGAAGGAAAAATATGTATCTATGTCGCAAGAAGAAAGAATGTCTAGAAAAGATTTCTTTCTCTGTAATAGTCAAGAATTAAGAAAAATCAGAAATGAAAACTATCATCTTTTACACGCATTGAATCAAATGGATAATGCGCATAAAGAAGAACGTTATCAAGTATGTCAACATATCTTTGGATCTATTGGGGAAGATGTCAATGTAAAATCTCAATTTTATTGTGATTATGGAAAACATATTCATCTAGGAAATCGCGTTTTTATCAATAGTTTATGTGTATTTAGTGATGTTGGACAAATTATCATTCATGATGATGTGTGTATTGGTCCTCAAGTAGGAATTTATACAGTGAATCATCCGATTGATGGAGAGTTGAGAAAAACAGGCTTAGAATATGGTATGGATGTAGAAATTGGTCAAGGATGTTGGATTGGAGGGCATGTGACAATCAATCCAGGTGTACGATTAGGAAGCAATGTGGTCGTAGCGAGTGGATCGGTTGTCACCCATTCTTTTCCAGATAATGTGATGATAGCTGGCGTTCCTGCTAAGATTGTGAAGGAATTGGATTAAATATGGAAGGTTCAATTTTATTATGGATCCAAGATTATATCCGTTGTGGCTTATTGAATCCATTATGGATTTGGATCACATCGCTAGGCAATGTAGGATTTATTTGGATCTTGATGATTATCATTTTATTAGCACGATCTAATACTCGTAAGATTGGTAAGGTTGCTTTGATTTCCTTCTTGATTTGTGTAGGAATAACATTTGTGATCAAACCATGGGTGGCAAGAATAAGACCTTTTGATAGTATTCCTGCTTTAATTCCTTTGGTACAGAAACCGCTAGATGCTTCGTTTCCATCTGGACATACGAGTGCATCCTTCTCCGTGGCTTGGATTATCTATAGTTTATATCCAAATAAGAAAATAGGGGTTGCGGTAATGATTCTTGCCTTCTGTATTGCATTTTCTAGACTTTATGTCGGTGTTCATTATCCAACAGATGTTTTGGCTGGATTTTTTATTGGTACTTGTATTAGTTTTTTGTGTATCAAGATATATAGAAAACGAGAAATTGGGGATTAACTCCAATTTCTTTATTTTTTGTAAAAAAAGTTTGACAAATACTTGTTAGATGTTGTATATTTAATAGGCATTCAATGAGATGGGCCTGTAGCTCAGGTGGT
>Kit_p2__coassemble_2140_pt1 | contig 12168 bp, 8 predicted proteins | sample Kit_p2__metabat2_low_PE_059 | metagenome-assembled genome bin Kit_p2 | reverse complement strand
AATTAAGTCACCCTTACTAAGGATATACTATTTACACAAAATTCTTGACACTACCTTTCTATTCTTAAAATTATATATTATTTTATTTAATTATTTAATATAGAATTCTCTAATTAAAGCCTCTGCTTTATGTCTTTTTGTATTCTTTATCCTAAAAAAAAGGACTCCATACAAATATCAAAATTTATATAAAATCCTCTTTTAGAATTTCATTCAATAAAAATTATCTGATGTATCTGAAGCTCTTTTAATATACCGGTTGATTCCAAATCACATCGACATCTTCTTCATGTAAGTAGTCACATTCCACCATTTTTTCTAGCACCACTCGTTGTTTTTCTTTGGCTTGATCAAAATGGTCAGATAATTGATAGTTCATCGGTGATTGCGGAATTCCCGCTAATAAAGTAGCTTGTGGGATGGAAAGATCTTCAGGCTCACAATAAAAATAACCTCTAGACGCTTGACGAATCCCAATATATCCATCTCCATAATTAATCACATTTAAATAATATGTAATGATATCTTGTTTGGAATATTTTCTTTCCAATGCCTTGGCGAAGAAAAATTCCGACGCTTTTCGATCTAAAGTGGGTTCCCACATCTCATACATATTTTTTGCCAATTGTTGGGTGATCGTAGATCCCCCACTTCTTAAATATCCTGGGAATATTTGTGATACGATAGCTCTCGTTAAACCGATATAATCCACCCCTCTATGATCAAAAAAACGATGATCTTCAATTGATACTGTAGCTCGGATCAACTCATGAGGAATATCTTCGTAAGGCGTAAAATAGGGATCTGCTTCAATTTGGGCAATCATTTGTTCAATAGGTGCCATTTGAATGCGTTGTTCATATTCTTTAAAGCCGCGATATCCTACAAATCCAACACAGACAAGAGCGACGATACAAAAGATGCTCAACACAAATTTTAATAATTTTTTCATGCTTGGCCTCCTTGATAAGGATAGTGTACCACAATTTATTCAATCATCTTCCTTACACTTTTGAAAGACATCCAGCCTAAATGACGTGTACACATGTTAGTTTTTCATCTTCTAATTGAGTCAATTGAAATGAAATTGAATCTTTTTCATGAACACCAAAGTCTTCTAATGGCTCATTTAAAATAGTTCCATAGATTTTATCTTCTTCAAAATATTCACATCGTACCCAAACAGCTTCTGGTTCTTTTCCTTCTTTTAATAAAAAGACCATAACGTCATCTGGATATTCTGAATGTCTTGACGCATCCAAATCCGTAAATTCACGTAATTGTTGAATCGTTGGATCTTGTTCATATGTATCTTGAATATATTGAATTTTTTCTAAAAAAACCGTTGGATCTTGTACTGGTAAAAGCGTCGCCGGCCATTCCTCAATATTTTTTTTCGCAAATTTACAAGTAATTTGTTTAGGCGCAATACGGTATTCAACATTTTCATCCGACCCAACTTGTAATCCTAAAAGTTCAAACATCAATCCTTGTTCATAATCGACATAGCCATAAGCCAAGATACCATTTCCATTTGGAAGCAATAAATTCATCTTTTTTAAAGTTTGATTTAACGCATCTCCATAAATATAAATGACATGATGATAGAGTTGGCGAAAATGATATTCACAAATTTTCATCGTTGATTCCTTCTTTCCTAATGTGTCAATTCTTCTAACAATTGTGCTCGTTGTGTACCAATCAATAATTTCTCTTTATATGTTTCATAGGCCAATATTTTATTTTCACTTAAAAAATGAGCTGTTTTCGCATGCAACGATAGATTGGTTACAAAGATGACCATTTCTTGTCCTTGTTGGAAATTTGATTCCATGAACGCAAACGCATTTTCAAATACCAATTGACATTGTATGCGAAGGTTTTCTAAGCTTTTTGTTTGTTGATTAAATGGTTGTTTTGCTAACATAAACATTTCTTTGGGTTCTTGTTTTGAAATATGCACATCTTGAATTCTTTGAAACAATTCTTGATAGAGATGTTCTTGTTCAATATTGAGAAGCTCTGCTTTTTTCTCTTGTTCAAATCGTTGGTTCCACAAAGAAACAAGTTCTTGATATGAAATCGTTTCAATTTCTTTTCGATATTCTTTTAAGAATTGATACCAAAGATCTGTCAATGCTTTGGCATGAGCATATTGTGAAACTTGTTGGAAAAGTCCATCTAATAGTAAACGAACAACCGAAATTCTTTCATCAAAATCAGCTTGGAATAAGCGTTGATAAATCGTTCTCGATACTTTTCCTTGTAAAATTTCTTGAATGCCATAATCATCTTGATATTTCTTATATAAAGTCGCATATGCTGCTACATCTTCGGCAATATCTTCACAATGAATATATTCTTGGATCAAGGTTTGATTGATTTCAATACCAAGATCTTCATATAATTTTAACACACAAGATAAATCTTCCCAGCCTCTTGCGGTCACAAATTCCATTCCATCGATGTTGGTTTGTACTTTATAGAAATGATTGGGTTTTAATTCTAAATAGCTTAAGATCATTGGATGGATTTCTTTTGATACTGCATATTGACGCCATACAGTATAATCTGCTTCTACACGCATATAACGCACACGGTCTAATGTCACCATATCAAATTCACGAACTGATCGATTGTATTCAGGGGGATTGCCCGCTGCCACAATAATCCATCCTTCTGGCACAGGTTGATTTCCAAATGTCTTATTTTGTAGGAATTGTAACATCGTTGGCGCCAATGTTTCTGATACACAATTGATTTCATCGATAAACAAGATGCCTTCTTTTAAACCGGTTTCTTCCATTTTTCGATAAATACTGGCAATGATCTCACTCATCGTATATTCTGTGACAGTCATGGTCTTTCCTGAAAATGTTTCTTTTTGAATAAAAGGAAGACCAATCGCACTTTGTCTTGTATGATGCGTGATCGTATAAGAAACCAAGCCAATCTTACATTCTTTGGCAATTTGTTCCATAATCTGGGTCTTACCGATGCCTGGTGGACCAATTAATAATAATGGTCTTTGATTTTTTGATGGAATCTTATACATCCCCCATTCATCTTTTTGTAGATAGGCTTGTACACTATGTTGTATTTCTAACTTTGCTTGTTGAATATTCATATTGACTTCCTTTCTAAGTCTTGTTGATCCAATCGTAAGGCGATGGCCCACGGTGGTACTTGTTTTTCATCATATGCTTCTAAAAATAAAAACGCACACGGATACGAAGGTCTTCTTTGCGGATACTTTCCTTTCCCATCTGTGAAATAGAGAAGTCCAGAAACCTCTTTTAATGTTTGTTCATGAAGCAATTGTTCCACATACGCAAATGCAGGTCTAAAATCTGTATTTCCTTGTCCGATCACTTCAAAATCTTGTAGTAAACGTTCCATTTCTTCTTGAGAATGTACCACATCCACTTTTTGAATTTGATCATCACATTGAAGAATATAAATCTTTGTTTTTTGAAAAAAAGATTGCGTAGAGGACAAAATCGTAAATGTTTCTTCTAAAAAACGTTTGATCAACGTTCCACTTGTAGAATAGCTTGTATCTAAGACGATCACAAATTCTCGTATTTTTTTGACTTCTTTGGTTTCCAAGGGTTCAATCAATGGCATATTTTCATAAAGCTGTAACCCATACGCATACGCATTGAGATCAAAATCGTCTAAATCCAGTTGGACTTCTTCTTTTAAAATCGCAAATTTCTGTAAGAACTCTCGATAATTCTTTTGATTCTTTTGTACCTTCATCTGCGAAATGGCGATTTGTTGTCCATCCTCTTGATCTTGCCCTTGTCGTTTTTGTTCCATGCTTGTTTGTCTAGCCATATTTTGCCAAGCTTGTTGTAAAGCAGGCGTTCCACTTTTCACTTGAGCATTCTCTTCTTTAGGCCAAGCATGATGATCATCGGTGTAAAACTCTGCTTGAAGTTGCGCTAGATTTTTTTGCGTATATAACCATTGATAAATCGAAGCCGCCGCAATCGGCACTTTTTCTTCTTCTAATTGAGAATATACTTGTTTTCTTGTCAATGATAAAATCCTTTTTGTACTGGTTTTTTGTAGATGGTCAATCGTATATTCGACCGCAATATCGCATGCGATATTCCATACGGTTTCATTTCGTTGTTGACGAATCCATAAATGAGAAAATAAACAATGAAAAATACTATGAAGAAATGCACGATTCAAATACGATGGATTGTTTTGAAATAAAGAAATCATCTTTTTGGGGGCATAAAATAAAGATTGCCCATCGGTCGCCAATGTTTCTACTTGTTCATGAGATTGAAAAACAAGCGCATGCAATGGCAAAGAAAGATAAGGAAAATCAAAATATAAAGTATCTTGGGTATGTGACAAAATCTTTCTTCCCATGTCTTGTTCCCATTGTTCTTGTGTTTGTATCATTGTTTTCATTTAAAAATCCTCAAATTCATACTGATCCTCTTTTTGAAAAGATGTTCTCCATTGAATAAAATGTGTAATCAATTCCACATCTTGTTTTTTGATCACCGTATCTAGTCCCACTTGACACGTGATCGCATCCATCATTTGTGCTTGAATCAATGCTTCAAAAATAGAAATCAAAGCTTTCTTGTCCCATTCTCTTTCTAGAAGCCAAAGACAAAGTCCTTGTTGATGTTTCTTTAAAAAATCATCAAATGTATGGCTTCCTTGTTGCCATCGATAGAAGGCAAAATGAAGAAGATCATTCAAAGATTCTTCAGCCTTCATTTTTTCAAATGGCTTTTCATATTCATCAATCATGATCTTTCCTTCATGAAAACATTGTCGCAAACGAAATCCTTCCCCAGATAATTGTTGAGAAAAGACATGGGCAGGACCAATCTCATCATATGTTTCATAATATTCTGGATAAAAGAACGTCCCATCTTGAAAATGCACATCAACATCCCAACTGATTTGTGTCAAGATTTGTTTTAAAAGCGTACTTTCTTCTTTTTTCGCATCCATCATCAAATCATGCAGCGCATGACAATTGATAAAAATATCAGAACCAATGCTCTGTAATGTTTTAGGAATCGATAATGACTTTAATTTACGACATCCATAAAAAGAAAAGGAATCAATAGAGACAATAGAACTACCAAGATCAATCGTTTCAATCGTATCTCCTGCAAGTTCAAACAATCCTTCAATAGAATCGGTATAAAGGACATCACTTGGTACTTGATTGCGTTTGGCAAAACAATATTGACCGATATGTGTCACTGGTATCCCATGAATCATAGATGGAATGTGGACTTGTTCTAATAAGCCGTAGACTCGATAAATATGAATCGATGACTCGATTTGTTTATATGCATAGACTTGTTTATTTTCCATGGGAGTATTATATCATACCGCCTTCTTTTTATAGGACTAGATACCCAAAAGAAAAAGGACCTTATGAAAGATCCTTGTTCCTAAAATATTCAATTAAACATTGTGTTCCTGAGTTTGACATTCCCTCTGATATCAATTGATTATATTCTCGTAAGACTTGACGAACACCCGCTAAAGAAATATGTTCTGTCGCAATCTTTAGATCTTTGACGAAATGTTTGACATAAAAGCCAGGTGCATAATCTTCATGGATCATCTTTTCTCCTTGAAGATCCAATTGTTTACTACCTGCAGCTCCATTTTTTAGACAATCAATGATACTTTGACTCGACATATCTTGAGATTGTAGATACTGCATAGCTTCACAAATACCTTGTAAAGTATTGGCAATCATAATCTGATTGGCAATTTTTACTTTTTGACCACTTCCCGCTGTCCCACAATAATGAATATGGGTTCCAAAACAAGAGAAAATTTCTCGCATATCTTCAAACTCTTGTGGTTCACTTCCTACAAGAATTGTTAACGTACCATTTTTTGCACCTACATCTCCACCTGTTACCGGGGCATCCATCATGATCACATGACGCTTCAATGCTTTTTCATGAAGTTCAATAGCTAAGTCAGGAGAAGACGTTGTAAAGTCAATACATGTTTTTCCAGGTTCGATCACATCAAATATTTTCTTATACACTTCTTTGACATCACTTGGAAATCCGACCATCGTACAAATCACATCGCTATGTTGTACAAGACTTTTGATGCTGTCTTCAACAAGCGCACCTTTTTCTTTGAGATCTTGTATTTTTTCAGGATGTCTAGCAAATACATGTACTTCATGACTATTTTCTAATAAATGCATGATCATAGGGGCTCCCATGATGCCTGCACCGATCCACCCTATTTTCATATTGTATCACCTCTATTTTTATTATAATGCATCGAAAAAAATGTATCAAAAAATTCTATAGTTTCATAAAAAAGAATATAATGCTAATAGGAGGAATTAGATTATGAACACAAAAAGAATGATTCAAACTTGTAAGGATTTGATCAATACACCCAGTGTTGTAGGTTATTATCCTGAAATTCATCAAACATTAGAAAGAATGCTAAAGGATATGGACTATGAAATGTTTGTAGATCTCAAACATACTGCATATGTCCATGTACCCGGACAAGACCCATCAAAAACAATATGCGTAGGTGCTCATTTAGACACCATCGGCTTAATTGTTCGCCATATTGACGAAAATGGTCTTCTTTATGTACGCCAACTTGGCGGCATTAATTACCACAGCATCGAAGGAGAAAATGTATATGTTCATACTCGAGAAGGAAAAACATATACAGGAATGGTGATTTGTACATCCCATTCTGTTCATGTTTTTGATGATGCCAAAGATGTCGCACGTGATGAAAACCATATGCGCATCTTATTAGATGAAGATGTTCATTCTGCAAAGGAAGTCTATGATTTAGGCATCGATCATGGTGATCTTGTATCCATTGAACCACGATTTATTGAAACTACAAGCGGATATATCAAATCTCGTCATATCGACGATAAAGCTTGTGTTGCCGCAGCGATTGAAGTACTACATATTTTAAAAGAGGAACACATCATACCAAGTTATAATACTTTATTCGCATTTCCGATCTTTGAAGAAATCAACCATGGAGGCGCCTATGTCCCTAGTGAAGTTCAAGAATATGTGGCCTTAGATATTGGTCTAATTGGTCCAGATTATCATGGTAGTGAAAAAACGGTAAGCATTGGTGCTAGCGATGCCTTCTCTCCTTATGATTGGGGATTGACCACAAAACTTAAAAATCTAGCCAAAGAACAAAATATCAATACCGTCATTGATGTCTATTATCGTTATGGTACTGATGCCAATGCCGCTGTTCGTGCTGGCAACAATGTCTTAGCCGCATGTTTTGGTCCTGGATGTATGAATTCCCATGGATATGAACGCTGTCATATCCAAGCTATCGAAGAAACAACGAAATTAACATTGGCTTATATCACTGCCAAATAAAAAAGTAGAACTTTTTCGTTCTACTTTTTTTGATTCAATTATTCACGATCCATCTTACGACGTTTTGATTCAATCAATGCAAGCATTCCACCAATAGAAGCAACCATACCTGTTCCAAATAATGAAACAAATGTACGTGTAGCAGTATTTGTACCGTCTGTTTTATCAGTTCCTTCTGGTTTTTTATCACCATCAATTGGTTTTAAATCACTGATTGCTTTTAACAATGATTGTAGTGCATCATCAACTTGTTTTTGTGTTGCGTTTGAATCATCATATACAGCTTGTGCATCAGCCAATGCTTGTACAAATACTTTCCAAGATTTAGCTGTGTATTTCTTTTCTGATAATTTTTTAGCATCTTTAATCGCAGCTTCAAGTTTTGATTTATCAACTACAGTTTCTGGTGTTTCTCCTTGTTCAGGATCTACAGATGAATCTCCGCGATCTGGACTGATTGGTAGTTTTTCATCTTCTGCACCTTCCACTTTAATACCATAAGCTTCTAATTCAACCAAGTGATCTGATGTTCCACCATTATTCACTCCGTTAACATAAATGCGGATATAGCGTGCATTAGTTTTTTCAAATGTAAATTCTTTTCCGGCTTGTGTTTCTGGATATAATTCACCATTTCCTTTGCCACGTTTATGAACTTCCCCTGTTGTATCAGAGTTAAAGATTTGTTTACTGTTTTTAAATTCTGGATCATTGCTCAATTCAATAATAGTTGGACCATATGTTCTTCCATCAGCATAGCGAGTTAAATGAATTTTGTTTAATTCATATTCATCACCTAAATCCACTTGTACATAACGAGAGTGTTTATTGGAATCATCAGTATACGTATTTGTATCATTCAATTCTAAATAATTATGTCTATACTCCTTGCTTCCATCATTTAAGTTAGAGAATTTACACCCTTCTTCATTCTTTTCTGGAACTGGTTTGTCTGCAGTTACGTCATATGCTGTAATTTTTACTTTCTTATTGTTCGCTGCTAAAGCTACATTTCGTTCTACGTTTTCTTGAGGAATCATTTCAGCCAATTCATCAAATGCCAAGGCACTATCATGAAGTGTAATATAGTCTGCATGTCCTGTTAGACCATCCGCAAATGTTACATAAGATTTTGATAATACTGGATTACAATTTGATGGATCATAAGCAGAGTTATCGATTTCTCCATCAATGTAAACTTTGATCATTCCATTTGCTTCTTTTACAGCCGCAAATAAGTGAGATTGTCCATCAGCGATAACTTTTGAAGATGTTACAGACAATCCATTGACTGTAAATACTAATTTACCTTCTTCATTAATTGCCACTGTAAATTGACGTTCTTGATCTAAAATCACTGCATTTTTAGATTCCGTTGTGATCTTACCAGAAACACTGAAATCTTTTGCTCCATCAATAGAATATTTATTTCCTTTTTTGATTGGAGTTCCATCTAAATCTTTATTTTTAATTCCATCTACTAGATCATTTTTATAGTAATCATCTGTAGCTGTTGTTTTTGTTGCATTTCCAACAACATCTAATACACCAGTTACTTCAACAGTAACATCAGCTGTATCTTTTATTTCTTCATTTAATGTAAGTTGTACAGTACGTAAGTCTGCATTTAATTTTGCTTCTTTTACTTCTTTACCTTTTACTTTAAAGTTAGAAGCTTCTGGCGTACGAACTTGTTCATTAAATGTTACTTCCACTTTGTTTCCATCAGAATGCATAGATTCTACAGAAGCTGCTGTTGTATCTTGGTCACCATATTGAATGATCAAAGTTTCAAGTGGTTGTAATTCATATGTTAATTCTGTTCCATAAGAAATCGCGTCTTTTGATTGATATTTTTGATCTCCAATGACTACTTTTCCGTATACATTAGATAAACCTTCTGTTACCCCAAGTTTACGATCTAACGTAATTGTATATTTTTGTGGTTTGTTATTTGGATTACGAATAGAAACGATACCTTCATTACCATCCCAACAAGAGTATCCATAAACATCTCCATTTTCAGGATTTCCACCAAACATTTTTGATTTTTCTAGAATATGGAAATTGTCTTCAATCCAATTTGCTGCTTCCGCATTAACTTGCCATTTTTCATCATCAAACATAGATGGTGAGAAATAATATTCCCAGAATGCTGTACCACGAGTTCCTAACATGTATAAATGTTCACGTAGTTCATCAGTACTATATTCAATTTGTTTACCATGACTTCCAGGAACTTTATGCGCTGTTTTCGCATAAACAGGGTCATGGTTATAGAAATACTTGTTAGGTAATTGCCATTGATTTTCTGCGAAGAAATCATAGTAATCACCATCACGATATGTCAACATAGATGGTTGATCTCTATCTGTGAACTTATAATTAAATCCAGTATCTCCTGTATTTTGCATCCAAACACTATTTACCCATTGTAAATGCCAAGGACTTGGATTTGTGTAAGATGTCATATTAATCCACAAATCATCACGTTGTTCACGCATTTTTTCATACATATCTGTCCAACGTTCATATGTTTCAGAAATTGTCGCAATAGGATTTGTAACAGTATGATAATTCCCTTCTCTTCTTGAAGGTTCTAACAACATACCATCTAATTTCCAATAGTTGATATCAAATTTATTTTGGTAATTCACGAAAATATCGTTAACTAATTTATCTAAATAACGCCCATCGGAAATGTTAATATCTCCTCTTTGTTCATTGACTGAACCTAATCCATGACTTTGAATATAGTTAGCAATTCTACCTTCTGTACCATATCCTCCACGAGGTCCTAACCATAAACCAAAATTTGATCCTAGTTTATTAACCTGCGCTGTTGAATTGTATAATTCATTTGGGAACTTTCCAGGACTACGATCAAAATCCCAGAATGAATTATAGTTCATCCATCCATCATCCACTACATAAGAATCAAGTGGGTTTACACCATATTGAGTAAATCCTTTTTCAATTTCATTGAAACTAGCTTTAATGTTTGAATCATTGATATCTTTCATATTGTCATACCAAGAGTTAAACTGTTGTCTAAAGCTTGTAGGTGTTGCGATGGTTTCAATGTATTCATAGAAGTCAGATTGAACGACTTGATAATCCGTACTACGTGCTGCACCAACTACTGCGTCCCATGTAATCATCTTACCTGATTGCCCATTTGCATTATTGTAGTTGTTGTAGTTATTAAAGGTTGTATCTGGTGCAAGATTTTTCCCATAATGATAACGAACAAATCCATTCCCATTGCGAATTTTATTTTCTGCTTCAGGGAACTCACATCCCCAATACATAGCTCCTACATAATAAGGTTGTCCTAATTCTAGATAGTCACCTTTCATATTCCCCATATCTGGGTTATTATTTTGTTCTGGAATGGTCCAGAAGTTAGTATTGTCATCTTGGTTAGAACCTGTACCTACTGTATCTTCTGCTGCAAAATCCATATTTTCTAAATCGATATATTCAATTTTTGCTTGATCTGCTTGATCTTCAGGTACTGTAATTTCAAGATGTTTTCTCATGAAAGATTCTCCATCTTTCATAGTAATTACTTCCTTGATTGAATAATCAATTCCGCCTACTTTTTTATCTTCAAACGTAAAAGTTAAAACATTTTGACCATTTTCTTGTTTAAATTCTGGATCACCAGCAACTTTTAAATCACTCGCTTTAAGAACTCCTGCTTCTTCTGAACGATTTCTATCAATCACAGATTGATCTGCATTATCTAAAATATCAATTTCTGAAGCAGACATTACTTTATTACGGTTATCTGGATGACTTCCGGTTCCATCTTGCCAATGATATGTTTCTTTTGCGGTTAATCTAATTTTTGAAGTTGTAACGTCTTGACCAAGATCAATGATTGTTTCTCCTACATTATTAAATTCATAATCAGTATGAATATTTTTCCATTGTTGAGTTTCTTCATTGAAGTAATCAATATCTGCCTTTATTATACGGCCTGTGCAATCCCATTGAGCACCTGAGTCATATCTAGGCACGTATTTAAATTTACGTACTTCTTTTTGACTACCAATTGAAACAACTAATGAAAGTGGAGTGTCCTCTACATACTCTTTAGCATCTTTTGAAGCCCAAAAATTATCTGCTTCATCCTTACTAACTACACCATCAATTAAATTATTAATTGACCCTTCACCTGTCCCAACTGCCTCATCTACTTCTACTTTAGTTTTTCCTTCAATGATATTTGGCATTGTCTTAATGATGAATTCTTCACTTGAAGATGGAGTTAATACTTTAGTTTCATCAGTACGGAAGTTTGTCAAATTTTCTGTTTTTAACACGCCTTCTTTTACTGAGAAAGTACGTTTTAAAGCATTATTACCGAAAGTATATAGACCGTCGGCAGTTTTTTCAAATTGCACAGCGCCACTTGTATTATCTACTGCACTGACTTCTTGTGCTTCAATATAAGTTTGACTAAATGGAGCAACAGTTCCAAATGCCATACACAATGAAGCAATTGCTAATGCGCCTTTGTTAAATGATTTGTGTGTTTTTTTCATACAAATTCCACAAGTTTACCCTAAATATGATTCATATTAGGAGAGGAATTGCACTTCCTTTCTATACTTCTTGCTCACAATTCCTTCTTGATTTTTCCACATAAAAAAGCATCATACCTGTATGCAGATTTGGTGCTCACTTATCGTGGAAAACGTTTACATAAAAAATATATAGAATTTTTTGTTTTTTTTATTTGCACATATTAACATAT
>Kit_p2__coassemble_2082_pt1 | contig 12371 bp, 8 predicted proteins | sample Kit_p2__metabat2_low_PE_059 | metagenome-assembled genome bin Kit_p2 | reverse complement strand
CCATCCAGACAATAGTATCTGGACGGTTCGTTATTTCTTAACTTAATGACATTGGAACTAGTCCTCCAAGATTTTTTGAATATCTGCATAATATGTATAACGATCATCTACATATTGTAATGAATCACTTGCGATCGCTCTTGATTTTTCATGATCAAGATCTTGATATACATGAGCAAATCGATAATAGATATAATCTTTGATTTGGTTTTCACGTAAGATATATCCATAATTGGCATCTCCTAATGCGTAATCACCATGTTTGATATATAAATCAGCTACATCCATCATTGCTCGATTGGCATAAGCATCATATAAATCTTCAAATTGAGATAAAACCGCATAAATGAAATTTTCATAATACTTCACGTCATCATAACGCCATGTAGGAAGAGATGCATAGGCAACATCCATAAAACGAACCACCAATTCATTTCCATCACAGGCGACAAGATCATGCATATCTTCTGTTAGATGAATATCTTTTCTTTGACCGATCATCAAATACTTCTTAACATATTCAAATAATGTTTTATATGCTTCTTGCGTATCATTACTATCCATTGGTGTTTTTAATAAAGCTTGAATTTCTTTTGCCATTTGGGCAAAGTCACTTGCTTTAATTTCTACGACATCGCTCATTTTTTCTAATAAAACTGGTACGACATCCGCATCATATCCATCTTCTTTAAATGTATATTTTTTAGAAGTAAGATCATATGTTTTAAATAAATCTTTTGCGATTGCGTTTAAATCATCTGTTTCCAATAACATTGAAGCATAATCATCATATCCTAAAGGAATGCCCATCGCATGTGCCATATCAATGCAAGTATCTAAAGAAAAATGACGATATTGTTCAAATTTTAAAGCTTCTAATTCTTTTTTCGTTGGTTTTTTCACAACTGGCTTCGCCTTTGTTGTTTTTGTTTGCACCGACTTTTTCGCTGTCGCTTTCTTTGGTTGAACCTCTGCTTTAGAATCTACAGTCTTTTTCGTTGCCGTTGTTTTTTTCGCAACTGGTTTTACTGCTTCTTCTTTTTTCACAGCTTTTGTCGTTTCTTTCAACACTACTTTTACAGGTTCCTCTTTTTTTGTCACTGTTTTCTTCACATCTTTTAATGGTGCTTTTGTTTCTTTTACAGGGCTTGTACTTTCTTTCTTAGGTGCTACAGAAGTCGCTTTTTTTGGTTCTGTTTTTACTTTCACTTCAACTTTTGTACTCTTTTTTGGTTCTGCTGTTTTAGTCGTTTTTGTTTGCACTTTGATTGACTTCGCATTCATTTTTTTTGCCGCCATGAAACATCCCTCCTCGGTATTTAGTTGTATTATACCACAGTTAGATCGGCATTCTCACATGTTTCAAAGGGGATCTTTTTTAAAATGACTATATTTCACATATTTTACTCTAGTTTTGACTAAAATTTGGTTGTATACTGTTCTCATTCTAATTTTAAGGAGGTTTTATAATGAATCAAACACCACCCCAATTTGAACCCAAAAGAAATACCAATCGTAAAATGATCATCTATGGCGTATGCATCGTTTTATTATCAGGTGTTTTTGGTTTTGCAGGGGCATCCCTTGCCAATTCGATCCATGGAAAAAATTCTGGTGGAATCCATATCACGCAACAAACTGGAAATACTGGACAATCGACAATCACAGATGTTAGCGATGTCGCCAAAAAATGTGGTCCTAGCGTTGTTGAAATCACGACTGAATCTGTTTCTAGTGGAAATGACTTCTTTGGCCAATATGTCCAACAAGGTGCCGGAAGTGGTGTCATTATTGATGAAAATGGATATATCGTCACCAACAACCATGTCATCGAAGGCGCTAGTTCAATCATTGTTCGTACCAATGATGGTAGTGAATATCCAGCACAATTGATTGGGACAGATCCGCAAACCGATCTTGCCGTAATTAAAGTAGAAGCTTCTAATTTGACACCAGCTACCTTTGGTGATTCTGATGCCTTAGAAGTTGGTGATGCGGTGATTGCCATCGGAAATCCCTTAGGAGAACTTGGAGGAAGCGTTTCTTCAGGCATCATTTCCGCAAAAGATCGAGAAATTCAAGTAGAAAATGAAACCATGACCCTTTTACAAACTGATGCTGCAATCAACCCTGGAAACTCAGGTGGAGGATTATTTGATGCGAATGGAAACTTGATAGGCATCGTCAATGCCAAACAAAGTTCCACTGGAATTGAAGGACTTGGATTTGCGATTCCCATTAGTAACTCTATCGATATCATTAATGAATTGATAGAAAATGGGTCGATTACTAGTCGTCCTGCCTTGAATTTAAGCTTAACAGATTATGTTGCCTCAAATAATCCATTCTCTAAATCAAATTTAGAAGATGGTTGTTATATTGTACAAATCGTGGAAGGTGGTGCAGCCGATCTAGCTGGCCTACAAATTAATGACCGTATTTTGACATTCGATGATAAAGCCATTCAATCATCGAGTGAAGTAAAAGCTATTTTACGAAATCATAAAATTGGTGACAAAGTAAAAATGGTCGTCCAACGAGACAATCATGAAATCGAAGTTGATATCACTTTACAAGCTTCTAGTTTAGCCCAATAAAATTGGGCTTTTTATTTGTTCATTTTAAAACAAAAGAGATATACTATAAGTTAGTTATAGGTAACTTATAGGAGGTATTTATCATGAATACAAAACATATCGCAAAACGAAAAGTTCTTTTGATCGGTACCGGTTTTGTGGGTATGAGCTTTGCGTATGCTTTACTCAATGAAAAAGGAATCGACGAATTGGTACTAATGGATGTTAATCCTGACAAAGCCAAAGGTGAAGAAATGGATTTAAGTGATGGCATGTTATATGCCAATGGAAATATGAAAATTTATTCTGGCGAGTATGCCGATGCCACTGATGCAGATATTGTCATCTTAACTGCCGGCGCTGCTCAAAAGCCAGGACAATCTCGATTGGATCTTGTTAAAATCAATGCATCAATCACAAAAGAAATCTGTGAACAACTAAAAGCACATCAATTTCAAGGCATCTTACTTGTTGCCAATAACCCTGTCGATATTATGACTTATGTTGCTTGGAAAGCAAGTGGTCTAGCCACTTCACAAGTCTTAGGTTCAGGTACTGTCTTAGATACTGCTAGACTTCGTCATGCGTTAAGTCAAAAATTAGGGATTGCTGCTTCAAACATTCACGCTTACATTATGGGAGAACATGGAGACTCTAGTTTTGTACCTTGGATTCATTGTACAGTAGGATGTAAAAATCTGTTAGAGTATTTAGATGAAGAACAAATTTCTTTAGCCGAGCTTCAAAATATTTATATGGAAGTAAGAGATAAGGCTTATCATATCATCGAAAAGAAAAAAGCCACTTATTATGGAATCGGACTTTCTTTACGTCGTATTGTCAGTTGTATCTTAAATGATGAAAAAGCCATTTTACCGGTTTCGTCCTATCAAAATGGCGAATATGGTCAATCTGGGTATTTTATCGGAACGCCAAGCATTGTTGGCTCCAATGGCGTAGAAAAGGTTTTAGCTTTACCTTTAAATGAAAACGAACAGCATCAATTTGATGCCTCTTTCACAACACTAAAAAACACCATTGAAGACAATCTGTCTTCCATTCTATAACAAAATTTCATTATGATTTATAAAAAAGAACTAGAATTTCCTTAACTGGAAAACTCTAGTTCTTTTTAAGTTTCAATTAAAATGTCGATAAAATTTTATTTTGGATCTCATCCAAAGAAATTTCTTCTTTGACGCCTGTGCTTCTTTGCGTCCATTCTACTTTTCCTTCTGCGATGCCTTTTCCAACAGTAATTCGATAAGGGATTCCAATCAATTCCATATCTTTGAATTTAACGCCTGGACGTTCTTTACGATCATCTAGAAGGACATCAATATGATGTTCTTGACAGAATGTATACAATGAATCCGCTACTTCCATTTGTTGTTCATCTTTATTTGAAATCACAACGATTGCAAGTTTAAATGGAGCAATTTCTAGTGGCCAAATGATTCCATTTTCATCATGATGTTGTTCAGCCACCGCAGCCATACAACGCTCTAATCCAATCCCATAACTTCCCATCCATACCGGTTGTTGTTGATTGTTTTCATCAGTATAGAATAAGTTCATAGCTTGGGCATATTTTGTTCCTAATTTAAATAAGTTTCCTACTGCAATACCGTGTTGGAATGTTAATTTTTTTCCACAAACTGGACATAAATCGCCTTCTTTAACTTGACATAGATCAGCAATTTCTACAGGTGTAAAATCTTTACAATTGGCATTTTCAATATGACGATCCGATTGATTGGCTCCCACGATAAAGTTTCGCATATGAGTAATTTGACGATCCATATATACAGGACAATCAATACCAATTGGTCCTGCAAAACCAACACGTGCATGTGTCACTCGTTCTACTTCCTCAAAACTTGCCAATTCCATTTCCGTAGCCCCTAATAATTTCAAGGCTTTCGTTTCATTTAACTCACGATCTCCTGGAATACAGAACGCAACTGTTTTCCCATCAACGGTATATAATAATGTTTTGACAAAATCTTTTGCATCTTTTCCAAAGAATTTTGCGACATCTTCGATGGTTTTCGCATTTGGTGTTTCTACAACACGCATTTCTTTATATTCTTCTGTAGAATCTTCCATCACATCGATTACTTCGGTAATTTCCATATTACTAGAATAGTCACAAGCTTCACAACCAATGACAATATCTTCACCAATACCAGAAATTGCTTGATATTCTTCGCTCAATAAGCCACCCATAGCTCCTGTATCAGCTTTTACAATCTTATATTCTAATCCTAAGCGATCAAAGATACGACAATACGCATCATACATCTTTTCATATTGTCGATTTAACCCTTCTTCATTGATATCAAATGTATAAGCATCTTTCATGATAAATTCACGTACACGAATCAAACCATAACGAGGTCTTGTTTCATCGCGGAATTTTGTTTGAATTTGATATAAATTATAAGGGAAATCTTTATAACTCTTACCATCCATGCTAGCAGCCATCGCAAATAATTCTTCATGCGTTGGTCCTAACACATATCGCTTTTGATAACGATCTTTTAATGTAAACATATTGGATCCAAAGGCTTCACGACGCCCAGATTGAATATATACATCTTCTGGAATCAAAGCAGGCATCAATAGTTCTTGTGCCCCCTTGGCATCCATTTCTTCACGAACGATATTTTCTACTTTTGCCAAAACCTTTTTTCCCATAGGCATGATCATATACATCCCATTTGAACTTTTTTTGATCATTCCAGCGCGTACTAATAAATTACTAGAAACGCTATCTTCATCTTTCGCATTCTCTCTTAATGTATAAAAGAAACTTTGACTTAATCTCATATTTTCCCTCTTTTCAATTTATATATTTTCTCATAGAACCATAATTTATACAATATCAATCCTTTGTTTCAACAATTTACGAAATCCCTCGACTTTTACGAATCATCGCATGTTTTTCAATCGGTCCTTGCCATTTAGAATACACGATTTGCATTGGTTTATTCAGTACCGAAATAGGATTTCCTTCTTCATCAAAGAAAGTATTTCCTTTAACTTGCACAGATTGAATATGGGGTCCAAAGATTTCAATCAAATCTTCACTGGTAAAATGATTTTTGACTTGAATCTTGGCAATGCCTGTTTCTTGATCAATATCCAAAACATATGCCACATATTCTTGTGTCACTGTTTCGTCATGATCTTGATAAAGCTGAACTTGATAACTTGGTAATCCCCTATAGAAACCAGCCCCAGTTGGGCGGTTTTCCGCTTTGGCGATTTCTGCCTTTACATTCAATAGTAATTCTTTGGAAGCATATCCATGTTCATAAATCTGATCGATCAAGAAACGATAACTTGATACCACTGTCGCCAAGTAATAAGCACTTTTCATACGTCCTTCAATTTTCAAAGACGCAACACCCATTTTGATAAATGATTCGATAAAATCAACGGCTTGTAAGTCTTTGCTAGACATTGAGAATAAGTTGTTAGGATCACTCAATTCTTGATTTTGATCCATCAAATGATATTTCCAACGACAACTTTGTGCACATCCACCTCGATTGGCATCTCTTAATGTCATATGATTGCTTAAAACGCAGCGTCCTGAATAGGAAATACACATTCCTCCATGAATAAAGACTTCAATCGGAAGGATATCTTGTTTCACAATAGACTCGATTTCTTCCAATCCACATTCTCTAGCCAAAACAACACGGTCTAATCCTTTAGATTTCCAGAATCTTACCGCACTATCATTAGTCGATGAGTGTTGTGTAGAAACATGCACTTCAAAGTGACATCCTAATTGTTTCGCAAGCATCATGATTGATGGACTAGCGACGATAATCGCATGTACGCCAGCATGGTCTAGAGCCAATAAATAGTCTTCAATCCCATGTGTATCTTCTTCATGCGGTAACATATTTACGGTTACATGCACATGGGCATTGTGCTCATTGGCAAATTTAACCAATTCTTCAATTTCTTCAATGGAAAAATTACTTGCTCTAGAACGCAATGAAAACTCTTTACCACCAATATATACCGCATCCGCTCCATATAAAATTGCGATCTTCGCCTTTTCTAGGTTTCCAGCGGGTGCTAATAATTCAATTTTTTTCATCGCCCTGCCTCCTTTGCCTTGATCGTGCTTTGGTGATACCAAATATCACTGCCATCTTCTTGATCAGATATTGGTTCTTGTCCACGATACGCTTTCAAGATAGAACAAGTCCAAGCATCATCTTTGAAGATAGAATCAATTCGAAAGCGTTGTAGTCCTAATTTTTGAAAAGATGAAAATTGTGCAAATGATTGAATGGGATGCGCACTAAAAATATGAGTTCCCGTATCATCTTGCCAAATTGGCATTTTCTCATCTCTTGTTTGTTCGATCAATTCAAAGCGATGTCGATTCATATCTTTTGGTTGATGAATCGCATCCATGTAATTGGTCAATAAAGGTCGTCTAGAATATAAGATTGAGAAATATCCATGAATCAAAATCTCAATATTTTTTTGTTTTTGAGCCATTGATTCAATTTCATCAAAACTTAACTCATGGGCTAAACTCACAGATTGAATGCCTTGATCTAAATAAAAAGAAACATCATTGCTGCTTGTGACCAAAGTTTCTGGTTGATAGATCAATCGATCTTGAATACCTAAAGAAATGGCTTCAAATAAAACACCTTCATCGGCAAAATAGATACCATCAACCCCGACCTCTTTACAAATTTGTAATCCTTGTCGCAATGATTCCATCTCTTGTGGCATGAAAAGCTTTAAACAATTCACATATAAAAGCACATGTGCTTGTTCGCATAATTGTTTTACATTATGAAGTTGATCAAGTGATATATTCAAACTAGAACGAATGCTCAATCCTTCAATCCCAACAATGATCGCATCTGCACCTGCTTCTTTCAAGGATTGTAGTTGATCGAGTTCATGGATAGTTGTGATAAACATAAAATCTCCTCTTTCTATTGATTTTCTAAAGTTTCCAATAATGAAATTAAATCTTGAACCGTATATGCAACATAATCACTAGCTGGTCCCTCTTGATTATGATGGTGATTAAAATGTATCGTTGTAAGTCCTGCAGCTTTGGCCCCTTCCATATCAATATGATAATTATCCCCAATATAACACCATCCTGAAACATCTTGATCTATTTGTTCAATGGCCAATAAAAATGCGTTCGCATCTGGTTTGGCCACTTGAAGTTGACCACTAGTAAATGTATGAGAAAGGGGTATGAAATCATAAACTTGTAAAGCCTGTAACTTCATTCTTTGATGTTGATCTTCCCCATTGGTCAAAATCGCTAGTGTTGCGTCTGTCTTTTTAAAATATGTCTTGATTTCAGGAAACATCGAAATTTGCGATTGTTGAAAACGATATTCCTTTTGAAAAGAACAGGCCTGTTGCAAAGACAATGGATACTGATAGATTTCGCATAATCGTTGAATTCGGTATTCTCCAGATTGATCAATGCTCATCGTACCCGCTTGCACTTGATCAAATACTTCGTCCCCAGCTTTTCGATATTGTACATATAATGTTTGTAAATCATGTTCCAATAGATCTGGCAATAATTTTTTTAAAGTAATCTCAAAAGGTTTGCGTAGATTATATAAAGTATCATCGCAATCAAACATAAATTTCATAAAGAATCCCTCTTTCAGCTCTATCTATTCTACACAATTTTAACATACTTGAAAAGAATGTGGCTCGATCTTGTCCCTATAAAAAAAGATGGCGCCTTGTTTCAGACACCATCTATTTCAATAAATCAACGATTTATTTGTACAATTCTACTAAACGACGTAAGTGTTCGTAACGTTCTTTAGCAGCTTTTTCACTTTCAGCGAATAATTTTTCAGCTCTTTCAGGGAATGGTTTTACTAGACGAGTATAACGAGATTCGTTATTCAAGAATTCTTGGTAAGTTCCATCTCCTTCTTTAGAAGTTAATGTGAATGGATTTTGTCCAGCTGCTTTCTTATCTGGATCAAATGAGAATAAGTTCCAGTAACCAGCTTTAACAGCTTTCTTCATTTCATCTTGGCAATGGTTCATACCACCCTTAGCGATACCATGAAGTTCACAAGGTGCATAACCTATGATCAATGATGGTCCATTATATGCTTCTGCCTCAGCGATGCATTTAACAGCTTGTGCTGGGTTTGCTCCTAAAGCGATTTGAGCTACATATACGTAACCATAAGACATTGCGATTTCAGCCAATGATTTTTTCTTCAATTCTTTACCAGCTGCAGCGAATTGACATACTTCACCGATGTTAGAAGCTTTTGATGCTTGTCCACCAGTATTTGAATACATTTCTGTATCGAATACCATAACGTTTACATTTTCACCAGAAGCTAATACGTGGTCTAATCCACCAAATCCGATGTCATAAGCCCATCCGTCTCCACCGAAGATCCATACAGATTTCTTAGATAGATATTGTTTTTTAGCTAATACTTCTTTTGCAGTTTCACATCCAGCAGCTGCTGCTTTTTCGATTTCAGCAACTAATACTTTTGTAGCTTCTGCATTGTCACGAGTATCTTCTTTTGTTTCCATGAATTTATCGTAAGCAGCTTTGAATTCAGCAGTAGCTTGTTCGCTATTAGCCATTTCAGTTACTTTACCGATTGTTTGTTCACGTAATACTTTTTGTCCTAAAGCCATACCGAATCCATGTTCAGCATTATCTTCGAACAATGAGTTAGACCAAGCTGGTCCATGGTTTGTATCTTTATTTACAGTATATGGACAAGTTGCTGCAGGTCCACCCCAAATAGAAGAACATCCTGTAGCATTTGAAATGAACATTTGTTCACCAAATAATTGAGTGATCAAACGAGCATATGATGTTTCCGCACATCCTGCACAAGAACCAGAGAATTCTAACAATGGTTGGTTATATTGAGAACCGATAACTGTGTTATCTTTGAAGTTTGTTTCTTTCTTACCAACATTAGCAACTAAGTAATCAAATACTGGTTGTTGATCAGCTTGAGATTCTTGAGGAACCATTTTGATTGCTCCAGTAGGACATACAGTAATACATTCACCACATCCCATACAGTCTAATGGTGTAACGCTCATTGTATATTTCATACCTGGTTTATGTTTAGAATCAGCCAATTTAATTGTAGCTGGAGCTGCTTCTACTTCTTTTTCATCTAAGATGAATGGACGAATTGTAGCATGTGAACATACGAATGCACATTGGTTACATTGAATACATTTAGAAGCATCCCATTCAGGCACCATAACAGCTGTTCCACGTTTTTCATAAGCAGCTGCACCAGTTTCCCATTGTCCATCAGCGTTGTCTTTGAATGCTGATACTGGTAAAGAATCTCCATCCATGATATTAACTGGATTCATGATATCTTTAACCATCTTCACAGTTGCAGGACGTCCTGTTAATTCAGCAGGTGCTGCATCTGGTTCTGGATTTGACCAAGAAGCTGGAATTTCTACTTTATGAGTTGCATCTACACCAGCATCGATTGCTTTGTAGTTCATTTCTACTACTGCATCACCTTTTTTAGAGTAAGATTTTTTAGCAGCTTCTTTCATGTATTGAACAGCTTCGTCAATAGGCATGATGTTAGCTAATTTAAAGAATGCAGATTGTAAGATTGTATTTGTACGTTTACCCATACCGATTTCGATAGCTTTATCGATGGCATTGATTGTATACAATTGGATATTGTTATCAGCGATATATTTTTTAGCTTCAGCTGGCATATGTTTGTCTAATTCTTCATCAGACCATTGACAGTTGATCATGAATACACCACCAGGTTTAACATCTTGAACCATCTTATATCCTTTAACAACATAAGAAGGGTTATGACAAGCTACGAAGTCAGCTTGGTTGATGTAGTAAGGTGAACGAATTGGATTGTCCCCAAAACGTAAGTGAGAAATTGTGATACCACCTGTTTTCTTAGAGTCATATTGGAAATATGCTTGGATATATTTATCAGTGTGGTCACCGATGATCTTAGTAGAGTTTTTGTTAGCACCTACAGTACCATCTCCTCCAAGACCCCAGAATTTACATTCTACTGTACCAGGAGCAGAAGTGATTGGAGCTGGTTTTACTTCTGGCAATGATAAATGAGTAACGTCATCCACGATACCTACTGTAAAACGAGATTTAGGTTCATCTTTTAACAATTCAGTATAAATTGCGAATACACTTGAAGGTGGAGTGTCTTTAGAACCTAATCCATAACGACCACCACATACTTTAATTGTATCTAGACCAGCTTCACGAAGAGTTGTTACAACATCTAAGTAAAGAGGATCAGCTAAAGCACCTGGTTCTTTTGTACGGTCTAATACAGCGATTTTTTTCGTTGTTTCAGGCAATACAGCTAATAAGTGTTTGCTTGACCATGGACGATATAAACGAACTTTGATCAAACCAACTTTTTCACCTTTTGCGGTTAAGTAATCGATAACTTCTTCAGCTACGTCATTGATAGAACCCATAGCAACGATTACACGTTCAGCATCTGGAGCACCATAGTAGTTGAACAATTTATAATCAGTTCCTAATTTTTCGTTGACTTTTCCCATGTATTTTTCAACAACAGCAGGAAGAGCATCGTAAACTTCGTTACATGCTTCACGGTGTTGGAAGAAAATATCTCCATTTTCGTGAGAACCACGCATTGTTGGATGTTCAGGGTTTAATGCATGTGCACGGAATTCTTCAACAGCATCCATTGGACACATTTCTTTTAGATCTTCGTAATCCCATTTTTCAATTTTTTGAATTTCATGAGAAGTACGGAATCCGTCAAAGAAGTTGATAAAAGGTACTTTTCCTTCCAAAGCAGCCAAGTGAGCTACTGGAGAAAGGTCCATAACTTCTTGAGGGTTTGTTTCACATAACATAGCGAAACCAGTTTGACGACAAGCATACACGTCACTATGATCACCAAAGATGTTCAATGCATGTGTAGCAAGTGTACGAGCAGAAACATCAAATACACAAGGTAATTGTTCTGCAGCGATTTTATACATGTTAGGGATCATCAACAATAATCCTTGAGATGCAGTAAATGTAGTTGTCAAGGCACCAGCTGCTAAAGATCCGTGTACAGCACCAGCTGCACCAGCTTCAGATTGAAGTTCACTTACAACAACTTGATGACCAAAGATGTTTTTTTGTCCGGCAGCTGCCCACATATCAACAGAGTCAGCCATTGGACTAGATGGAGTAATAGGGTAAATAGCCGCTACTTCTGTATACGCATACGCAACGTGAGCTGCAGCTGTATTTCCATCCATAGATTGTTTTGCTCTAGGCATGAATTAATTCCTCCTTATATTATAGTAAACCTATACCGGATATATTATACGATTTTTACGCTATCTTTTAAAGGATAATTTTGGTTAACGCAGTTAGTTAAAGCTAATATATGAATATAAAAAAAGAGACCGAAGTCTCTATGTTTTAAAATGGAGCAGGTGATGAGAATCGAACTCACGTAGTCAGCTTGGAAGGCTGAAGTTCTACCATTGAACTACACCTGCAAAGTGGTGACCCCTGGGCGATTCGAACGCCCGACCCTTTGATTAAAAGTCAAATGCTCTACCATCTGAGCTAAGGGGTCATAAGTGGTGCCGACTATAGGAATTGAACCCACAACCTACTGATTACAAGTCAGTTGCTCTACCAATTGAGCTAAGTCGGCATATACATGGTGGAGGCTAACGGGCTCGAACCGCTGACCCTCTGCTTGTAAGGCAGATGCT
>Kit_p2__coassemble_2030_pt1 | contig 12630 bp, 9 predicted proteins | sample Kit_p2__metabat2_low_PE_059 | metagenome-assembled genome bin Kit_p2 | reverse complement strand
GCACATTTTTTGCGTTCCCCTCAAAGCCGTCATTTCTTAACTTAATGACATTGGGTTTCGACCTTCTTTTTTTAGATTATAATTTTAGATGAGATTCAGCGATTTTAATCATATTTGTATTTTATCAATGCCGTCTTCTAAGATCCACATACAACGGTTTTAATATCAAATCTAATTACTACATCTTTTATAACGAACTTGATGATCTCATTTTGGTTTTTATCTGTATGATAATTATTAAGAGTGTGTGTCAAAAAAATAGAAAGTTGTTCCATGAAAAAAGAAGTGAACCTCTTATTAGGCTCACTTCAATATGATAGTTTATTTGTGATTAAGATTCGAAAGTTGCATCGCCGATTGCTTTTGCCCACGTATGGAAAGAACTAGTTTTCATGTTTTTAACACGTTTGTTGTATAAATTAAAAGAGTTAGAGGCGTAAAGAGGAATACATGCGGCATCATCATTTGCGATGATAAGAGCTTGTTTATAAGCGTTGCTAGAGACTTCAGGATCGGATGTGTACATACCTTCGTCTAGTGCTGCATCTAAAGCAGGATCGCTAATACGAGAATAGTTATCAACTTCACCGGTATAATAATATCCATTCATATTTGTATCATCTAAACCGTTAAAGCTTAGGGCTAGAACTGAAGTTTCCCAGTTTCCTAATTCTTCGTCACTTCCTACTGAACTTAGCAAAGAGTTGAAGTCAATAATGGTTTGTTGTAAGTCAACACCAATAGTAGCCCAATCTTTAATGATAATAGGGATTAGGGTATCCATAGAACGAGAACCATCTGCAATCATGATACGTACAGTCAGTTTTTGACCATTTTTATAACGGAAACCGTCATTGTTTATCACCCAACCTGCATCATCTAATACTTGAGCGGCTTTTTCAAGGCTATAATCATATGTGTTTAATCCTTCTAATGTTTCTTCTCCGCGTACGATGGCTCCCACAGTTTTGCTTAATGGATTGGCGTAAGAAGTTGCAACATAAGCTAACTTTTCCTTTTTAACTTCATCAGAAGCTTTTTCATCATATGTAAAGAAGCTATCGACGAAGCTTTGGCGATCTGTGGCATAGATAAGAGCTTGACGAACAGCTTTATCAGCTGTTGCTCCTTGAGCGCAATTAAAGAAGAAATATCCAATACTGTCACCAGGAGCTGAATCGTAGGTTAAATTATCGGTTGTGCTAGCTTCGGAAATTTTTCCGGCATCATTTATATTTGGAAGATAGTCAACAGTGCCTGACTTTAATTCATCCATTTCTGTAGCTGTTTCAGTATGTTTGATTACAACTTTTTCAATCGAGTATTTACCTTTTTCTGCTTTAAATTCTTTGTTTTTAACAAAAGATCCCCCAGTTGATTTATCAAAAGAATTTAATACGTACGGTCCAGTTCCTATTGGAGAATTCGTGTTTGCTTCGATTTCTGAAGTATTTCCTTTTTCATAATCAAATTGCTCATCAGAACAAATACGCATCAAGCCTAACATTGTCAATGCATCGATTCTTGGTTTTTGCAAATGGAAGACGACGGTGTAATCATCAGGAGTTTCAATGCCTGAAACTTCTGTAGCATCACCACTATGATATTCTTGATAACCAACGATATTTGTCGCATAGTTTGAAAAACGACCTGTATAGGATGGGTCAGATAAAACGGTAAAAGTATATTTGACATCGCTAGCTGTAAAATCTGTGCCATCTGAGAATTTGATCCCTTCATTTAGATGGAATGTATACGTCAAACCGTCTTCGCTGATTTCAGGCATATCTTTCGCCAAAACAGGGTTAAAATTTTGATCCACATCGTAAGCTAACATCCCTTGGTAAATTAAATCAATGGCATAGTTATCATAAGTTGATTCATAATACATTGGTGAAAATACACCATTCATGGTGGCGTTGATTCCTACTGTAAAAACATTGTTGTTATTGGATCCGGAAGAACTACATCCAAAAAGTCCCATAGCCATAGTCAATGAGGCGGCAACGCCGACTGTTTTTTTAAATTTCATAAAATCCCTCCTCCGTGAAACAAACTTATCACATTTTCAGAAATAATGAAAGATATTTTTTCATAAATTTACATTTATGAAAAAATATAGATAATTTCAATAATCTGGATTTGATTTTGTTGTCTATTCTTTTATTTATTCACAAGACATATCCAATCTTAATAGATGTTTTAATAAAGAAATTTTGCGAATATTCCAAATCAAAATAATGATGAACTAGAAATAAATTCTGCATGGAATCTTGTATTTGCCAATAACGAGAGTAAAAAAGTGAGCCTGATTTTAGGCTCACTTTTGATTTATGCTAGATATTTGATAATATTTCATCAAATTCATCAATTAATGAATCGAATAAAGATAGGGCATCATGAATAGGTTTTGCTGTAGTCATATCTACTCCTGCTTGTCGTAAGAGTTCAATAGGTGTTTTTGAACATCCTCCTTTTAAGAATGTTAAGTATGCATCGATATCATCTTGAGTACCATGGATGATCTTTTGACTTAATGCCATTGCGGCACTAAAACCTGTGGCATACTGATATAGATAGAAATTGTAGTATAAATGAGGGATTTTAGCCCATTCAAAATCAATTCCTGTATCAATGACACAATCAGGTCCATAATACAATTCGTTGAGATCATGATAGATGGAACATAATAACTCAGCACTTAAAGTGTTTCCTTGCGCGACTTTTTCGTTGATCTTCCATTCAAATTCTGCAAGCATGCATTGACGATATAAAGTAGTTCTAAATTGTTCCATAAAATAATTGATCAAATATGCTTTTTCTAATGGATCTTTACATTCATATTGTAGTTTATGCATCAATAATGCTTCGTTACAAGTAGAGGCCACTTCAGCTACAAAAATCTTATATTTTGAATCACAATAAGGTTGATAATGATTTGATAAATAAGAATGCATCGCATGACCCATTTCATGTGCAAGTGTGAATTCACTATGCAAAGTAGGGGTGTGATTTAATAGAACATAAGGGTGAACATTAGCGCCGTTGGAATAAGCGCCAGAACGTTTACCTTCATTTTCATAAATATCGATCCAACGAGAATTTAAGCCTTGCTTATAAATATCGACATATTCTTTTCCAAAAATTTGGATAGAATCTAGGACATCTTCTTTGGCTTGTGTAAAAGAAATTGGTTTATCACAAGCAGGAACTAAAGATGTGTAAAGGTCATACATATGGACTTGATCTAAATGAAGATGTTTTTTACGAACCTTCATATATTTATGAAGGATTGGTAAATCTTCATGGACGGCTTCGATCAAATTTTTATAAACAGAAACAGGGACATTTGTTTGATCGAGGCTTGCTTCTACACTTGATGCATAACCGCGGATATCAGATTGAAATTTTAATTGTTTACATTGGGCATTTAATAGAGCTGCTGTGGTGTTGGCAATTTTTTCATACGAATCATACATTGATTGAAATGCATTTTTACGCAATACTCTATCTTCATTGGCGATATGATCAAAGTAAGAAGCGCTAGTGACAGGGTGTAGACCCCCTAAAGCATCAGAGGCATCTGCAAATCTAACATCGGCATCATTCAAAATATGAAAGATTACTTCAGGTGCTTGACATGTTTCTTGAGCCAACGCTAGGATTTTTTCTTGGGTTGGATCTAACATGTGGTCTTTTTTCCGAATGATATCATCTAAATATCGAGAATATTTTTCTAATTTTGGTTCTTGTTTAAAAAGTTCTTCATATTCATTTTTAGAAAGCTGAAGAATTTCAGGAGCCATAAATGATAAAGAAGAATCAATTTTAGATGTTAAGGTAATAACTTTTCCTTTCATATTTTGGAAATACGCATTAGCGCTATCTTGATCACTTTGTAGAGAAGCGTAGTCAATGCAGTCTTCTAAGCGCTTTTCCATATCAAAATATAAATCCAAAAATGCTACTAGAGAAGATGGCTGGTGTAAAGATCCATGAAAGGCTTGCAGAGAACAGGTCATTTCCTCAACTCTTTGAAGCTCGTTGTTCCATGCTTCTTCATTTTCAAATAAATCGGTAATATTCCATGTATTTTCAACTAATTGTTCACTTCGTTTCATCGGTAAAAACCTCCTTTGATAGAATTGTAACAATTTTCATGAAAGATACAAGAAAAAATTGATAAATAATGAAAAAATCAATCAGCATTTAAAAAATTGGCCTTTAAAAAGGAGTGAAACGCATCAACTTGTTTTTGATTTCCGGTAATCTGGATCAATCCCCCAAACCCAATGATCCATGCGTAAAAAGTACTGTTGATGATATGTCGTACTGTAACTTGATATGTTGTATCATCTATCTTTTTTGGATGGATATCTTTACCGAAATGATCAATGATATTGGCATAGATACTGACGTTGAAAGATAATTGCACGGTTTGAAGATCTCCTTGTCCATACATATATGACATATTCTTTAGTTTTTGGGAGAATATATATAATTCTTCTTGGGTGAACTCCACAGAGGAATCTTCGATGATTGAAACATCTTGGATATAGTCCAAGCGATATAATAAACAATCTTTATGATTTTTTGCACCTTGACATAATAAGTAATATTCATTGTTAGAAAATAATGTTTCGATTGGAGCAAGTTCTACGATTTTTTTATGAGGTTCTTCAAGTAGAGATGGTTTTTGGTAGGTGAATTTGATTTTTTTACCCAATTCCATGGCATGGCTGATGATTTCTAATTCTTGATAAAAGACTTGAGGATTTTCGTTTTTAGAAACATGAAGCTCTACATTTTTTTGAAAGTAATTTTTATAGTGAGTACTAAACATTTTTTGGATGCGTTTTTTATAGTTTTCTTTTGTAGTTTTTGTGAAAAAATCTGAACTATAAACTAGGTCAATAATGGCTTTGGCTTCCATTGCGTCTAAAAAATGATCCGCAAAATAAAAGTAAAGGTTTCGTCCTTGTTTGGTAACTATGATTACATCGTCTTGATGATGATCGTTAAAAACCTCTACATAACGTAGAAGAATTCGATAATCAATATGAAAGTCATATCCCTGATTGAATAAATATTCTTGAATCTCTTTTACAGTCAAAGGGTGATTTTCATCACTATATTTCATGATTGTATCAATGATTGCTAAAAATTTTGTGTAGATATCTTTATCTTTATTCCGGGCCATATTCTTTCCTCCTAATATGAGTATAATCTAAAATTTAAGTAAATACACACTTATATAAGTATGTATTTAAACATTTCTTATGTTAGTATGTGTTTGATAAGAAAGGATGAGAAACATGTCAATATTTATTACGATCACAGGATTTTATTATGATGTAGAAACCAAGGAATTAAATCCTAACCAAACTGTTATTTTACGAAAGGAACCCACCAATACGTATGATAAAGAAGCAATCATGGTATTGAAAGAAGATCTAACAAAAATAGGATATGTTGCGAATTCTTGGAAGACACAAGCTAAAGGGACATATTCAGCAGGTCGGTTATATGATAAGATGGAAAACGAATCTCAAGCAAAAATTTGTTTTGTAACGAATGAGATCGTGATTGCGCAATTAGTAGAAGAAGACTAAGATAGATCGAATATTTTCTACAGAAACTATTCAATTTACAATTATAGAGGAAAGGTGTAAGTTAGTGGTTATAGAATAAGGAGGATCGTAATGAAAACTTTATTTTATAACGGAACAATTTATACGATGGAAGATGCGTATCCTACAGTGGAAGCGGTGGCTGTAGAAGATGGAAAGATCATTGAACTATATGAAACGACACCGGAACATTGGCAAGGAAATCTTTTTGATTTAAAAGGACATACAATGTTGCCTGGCTTTATTGATGGGCATTCTCATTTTTTAGGGTGTGCAAATTCATTATCTCAATGTGATTTATCCCATGCGAAAAATTTTCAAGAATTGATTGATACGATGAAATCATTTATACAAGATCGTCAGATTGAAGCTGGAAAATGGGTTGTGGGTATTAATTATGATCATAATTTTTTGGAAGAAAAAAGACATCCGGATTGTAATGTTTTAGATCAAATTAGTACGGATCATCCGATTTTACTCGTTCATATTTCTAATCATATGGGGGTTGTGAATCGATTGGGATTCAAACTTCAAAATATCACAAAGGAAGTCAAAGATATTCCGGGAGGACGATATGGACGTTTTCCAAATGGCGAATTAAATGGTTACATGGAAGAAAATGTATTTATCGAATTTCAAAAGGCGGTATCTAATTTTGATCTAGAAATGATGAAAAAAGATATTGTACGGGCACAAGATCTTTATGCGAAATATGGAATCACAACAATTCAAGATGGTATGGTGACCAAAGAAGTTTATGATTTATTGAAAATGTTTGCTAGTGAAGACTTACTGTATATGGATGTTGTAGGCTATGTAGATCTAGAACATCAGCGAAGTTTATATCGTGATCATCCAGAAGAACATCAATATCAACATCATTTTCGATTGGGAGGATATAAGATCTTTTTAGATGGATCTCCTCAAGGAAAAACAGCGTGGTTAAAAGAGCCATATCTTCATTCACAAGATCGTGGGTATCCGATTCATACGGATGAAACAGTATATGGATATATTAAGGCGTCTTTAGAAGATCATGCGCAATTATTGGCACATTGTAACGGAGATGCAGCTGCCAAACAATATGTGGACCAATTTTTAAAAGTGATTCAAGATACAGGTATTCAAGAAACCATTAGACCAGTGATGATTCATACGCAAATGGTGGCCAAAGAAGAAGTCGATCGCATGAAAAAAATCCCCATGATCCCAAGCTTCTTTGTAGCACATACGTATTATTGGGGAGATATTCATATTGAAAATTTAGGTATGGAACGAGCAAGTCGTATTTCTCCGGTTCATGATGCGATTCGAGCAAATTTACCTTATACATTTCATCAAGATACACCCGTTCTTGTTCCGGATATGATGAAAACAGTGGCATGTGCCGTTAATCGTATTACTAGAAATGGTGTTGAATTATCAAAAGAACAACGAATCAGTGTGATGGATGCATTAAAGGGCATTACGTTGTATGCGGCATATCAATATCATGAAGAAGATCGCAAAGGAAGTATTCAAAAAGGAAAGCTAGCGAACTTTACGATTCTTGAAAAAGATCCATTGAAAGTAGAACCACAGGAATTGGAAACAATTGCGGTGAGTCAGACCATTGTAGAAGGTAAAGTGGTTTATCAAAAAATATAAGATTTTCTAAGGATTTAAAATTAATTCTAGAGTACAATCAGGAAATGTTTCTTGAAGTATGTGATTCATACGAAGAGAAGCATTTTTTAATTGTTTGACTTCTAAAGAAGAATCATCGATTTGAAAATAAATTGCGATCCATAAATGACGTCCTGTTTGGGTAATATCAAAAAACGTAGGATGAAAATGATATTCATCTAAGATGGGCGTACATATGGTTTTAATTTGATCGATATATGTAGCTTCAGGGGAGAATAAAAAGATTTCTTTAAGAGATTTCCATAAAATTTTACAATTTTCAGGCAACATAAAAATCATAATTAAAACGGCAATAATTTGGTCAAAATAAGGATATAAGAAATGTAGTGAGGTATCTTTGATTAAATAGGAAAGAAAGAATGCGACAGTCATTCCTAAACTATAATAGATATCAAGACGCCAACCTAATAATTCAGCTTCGATAGAAGGAGAAGATAAGTGATGATTCATATGTTTCATAATGCCATAAATGATGATGCTTAAAAGACCTAGGCAACATTGAAAAATCGCAATCTGCATCGAGTTGACTTGATTTCCTCCAGAAAGAATGGATTCAAGAATATCAGCGGCGATCCCAAAGCTCACTGACAACATCATAACGCATTTGATGACGACAAAGATGGATTCAATTTGATAGTATCCGTACGGATGTTTTTCGTTGATGGGTTTATAGAACAAGGGAGTAATAAATAAAAGTAAAGCGATAAAGATGAGTTCTGAGGCATCATAGACCGCATCGGTCAATGCGGATTGAGAGTGGCTATAGATTGCGAAGATAAATTCGATAACCGCAAATAATAAACCAGAGAAAAATGATAATTTTAAGATCTTTTTTTCAGTATCCATACGGATCCTCCTTTTTTATGATCGATTTGTAAAAAATAAATAGAGATAAAATAAAATGATGATGAAAAGAATTGAGAATACGATCATCCAAAGCTTTTTGTGTTTCATAAATTAGGCTCCTTTATATTGAAATGAATATGTCCATTCATTTTCATTGTAGTCTGCAGAAAACATGCTTTTGATCAAGGTTTCTACATTTTGTTTAGCGCCTTCTAAAATGCCATTATCAATGGCGCTTTTTTCAGCGTTTTCTCGCATTACTTCAAATTGTTGGTTTTGTTCATCCAAGGTAATTTGATTAAAGATACTTTCTTTTTCTAAGAAGACTTTAAAAGAGTCTTTTTTAGGTTGATTAGATAAAATGATTGGTTCAGGCAATGTGAAAGTAATGGTCTTTGTGGCTTTGTTGATTTTAGGACGAATAGATTTGATATTTTCAAACCCTGCTTTGATCACAAAGTCTTGACTATAAATATAATGAGATTGTGTAAAAGGAATATCAATGGCACCAAATAAAGTGCGTAGATCTTCAATTTCCCCCACTTCTGTGACATAAGCGGCTTGGGTCGCAAGTTCTTCAATATCTTGTAGACCTAATGTGGTTGATTTTGAATCGTTTTTTAAATGAGAACCAATTCCTAAAGTCACTAGACCAATGATGATCAAAGCGAGTACAACCCATTTTAATATTTTGGTTGACAGAAATGCCAAGAAAAAGGAACGAAATGAATGTGTTTTTTGTTTTTTATCTGCCATAAAATGCCTCCTGATATTTGTATATTGTATCAAAAATGACCGAAACTTTAAAATAGTTTCGTAGCTTAACAATCGGATAGAATGTGCTTTTAAAGTGTTTGTAAAAAGTGTAAAATAAAAACAAGGAGGTCTGATTATCATGGACCAAAGTAAATACTTATCATTTTTCGAGGGCCGAGAAATTCAAGCTTATCATTTATTTGGCTCTCACTTAAACAACAAAACAGTAGATTTTTGTGTATATGCGCCCAATGCGCAATCCATTTCGGTCATTGGTACATTCAATGATTGGGATGATACCAAAGCCATCATGAAAAAAGATGAACAAGGAATATGGCATTATCGTTCTAGAAACGCAAAGGCAGGAGATTCTTATAAATATAGAATCACTCGTGCCAATGGAGAAGTGATTGATAAAATCGATCCATATGCTTTTTATTCAGAATTACGTCCTAATAATGCCAGTATTATTGTTTCATTAGATTATGATGGATGGAATGATGCTAGTTGGCTTCAACAAAGAAGCAAATGCTTTGATCGACCAGTCAACATCTATGAATTACATGTAGGATCTTGGAAAAAGGAAGAAAATCAAGAATTTATTCATTATCGTGATATTGAACAAGATTTGATCAATCATTGTAAGAAACATCATTTTACCCATGTCGAAGTTATGCCTCTATGTGAATATCCATTTGATGGATCATGGGGGTATCAATGTACTGGATATTTTTCAAGTACATCTCGTTATGGAAATAATCAATATTTGATGCATTTTATCAATGCCCTTCATGAAGCAGGCATTGGTGTGATTATGGACTTCGTACCTGTTCATTTTGTCAGAGACGATCATGCGCTACGTTTGTTTGATGGGACACCATTATATGAATATACGAAAAATGAAGATGCGAATTCACAATGGGGCACTTTAAATTTTGATTTATGGAAAGAAGAAGTTCGTTCTTTCTTAATGTCAGCTGCAAATTTCTGGGTCGATGTCTATCATGTGGATGGTCTTCGTATGGATGCGATCAGCAATGCGATTTTCTGGCATGGCAATAAAGATAACGGGGTCAACCAAGGTGCTTGCGATTTCATGAAACGCATGAATTATTTATTAAATGAAGCACATGAAGGCAAGATCATGTTAATCGCAGAAGATTCTAGTGATTTTCCAAATGTAACCAAATCGAGTTTAGATGGAGGCCTAGGATTTGATTATAAATGGGATCTAGGATGGATGAATGATACATTGAAATATCTCAAAAAAGATCCTATCTATCGTCAATGGCATCATCATGATCTTACATTCTCTATGGCTTATTTTTATTCAGAACGATTTATTTTGCCATTTAGTCATGACGAAGTCGTACATGGAAAAGCGACGATCGTCGATAAGATGTGGGGAAGTTATGAAGATAAATTTGCACAAGCAAGAGCTTTATATACATATATGTATGCTCACCCTGGTAAAAAATTGAATTTCATGGGCAACGAAATTGGACAATTAAGAGAATGGGATGAACAAAAGAGCTGTGATTGGTTCTTATTGAAATATCCAATGCATGATGCGTTTGAAACATTTATGCAAGATCTACAAGCAATCTATGATGAAAATGATGCGTTCTATCAAAATGATTACGATTATCAAGGATTCCAATGGATAGATGCGGACAATGCCAATCAAAATTTATTCTCATTTGTTCGAAAAGGAAAAGAGAAAGATTTCTTAATAATTTTGAACTTTTCAACCAATGCCTATGATCATCAACAATTTGGGGTACCAACCAAAGGGGTGTATACAGAAATCTTAAATACACAATGGGATCGTTATAATGGAACTTGGCAAAATCCAGTGGCACAAGTATGTCAATCTGTTCGTTTAGAACGTCATCATCAACCTTGGATGATTGAAGTGAATGTACCAGCTTTAGGCGCTTCCATTTTTGAAGTAGAAAAATAGACGTAGAAAGATCAATCTACGTCTTTTTTTGGTATAATTGAAATTACGAAAAGGAAGTAAAGTCAATGAGTCATTATTTTATCAACGATACAAATGTAAAAGATGAGACAATATGGATCGATTTTGAACTTGCGCAACACAAGTATCATTTGATTTCAAATCAAGGTGTTTTTAGTAAAGATAAATTAGATACAGGAACAAGAATCTTATTAGAAACAGTTTTAAAACATGAAAATCATTTTGATTCTATGTTAGATCTAGGATGCGGAATTGGGGTGGTTGGCACCGTTTTATCTGATCATTATACTGGTCAAATCACGATGATTGATATTAACGAAAGAGCTATTTCTTTGGCGAAACAAAATATGAAAAACAAGGAGGCAAGAATTCTTTGTCATGATGGGATCGACCAAGGAGAATATGATGGAATCTTTTTAAATCCACCAATTCGAGCAGGAAAAGCAGTGATTTATTCTTTATTTGATCAATCCATTGAGCACTTATCTCAAGGTGGTCGATTATGGATCGTCATACGAAAACAACATGGAGCCAATAGCGCTAAAAAATATCTGGAATCCAAAGGATATCTTGTTGAAAAAGTCACTCAAGACAAAGGATTTTGGATCTTAAAAGTTACAAAAGCATAAAAAACAGCCAGAAGGCTGTTTTTACGTTTTATAAAAGAGGTATGTAAGGCTAATTTACGGACTTTAATAAAATATCTATAAAATCTTCATAATCTATTGCCTCTAAAATATGATTTAAATTTTGATAGTTACACAATAAATCTATAATTCCATCATACAGTTTCATAAAATCTTTTCTATCTTCATTATTAATTGCAAGCATCATAACAAATTTAACTTTTTGATGACCCCATTGTATTGGTTTTTTACTCAACATAACGGCAATGGTTGTTTTATATGCATTTAATTCAATAGAATGGGGGATGGCAAATTGATCAAAGAAACACGTAGATGATAGGTTTTCTCTATCTATTACTGAACTTGTGTATCCATTTGGAACAACACCAAAATCCTCTAATTTTTTTCCTAGGAAGGATATACATTCTTCTTTGTTTAAATCAGCGTTGTTTTTAAAAAATAAATTTTCATGAAAACATTGGATTACATTTTTTTTGATATATTTGTTTGAATTTGTTTTTTCACATTTTCTGATGGCTTCATCAATCAACATTTTATCTTTTAATGTAAGAAATGGAGAGATTTGAACAGTATCAGTTAAAACCATAGGACTTTCAACAGCAGATATAATCAAATCGACTGAACTTTGAATCGAATAATCCTCTTGGTAAATCATTTCGATTTTATTTTCATATTTATCTTCTATATAGGATGCGATTTTTTTTTGAATATCAATATAATTACCGGATAAAAGTAAAATTTTGACTTTTTTCGTACTATCAATAGAACTTTCTATTGCAAACACTATATGTATTGCGATAAATCCAATTTCACTATCTGGAATACGTATTTGGAATATTTTTTCGATTTCACTTGCGATAAATACAGCGACTTCGTAAACAAAAGGACAGTGATATTGAAGGTTATACTGTAATAAATTGTTTACGTTAATATTAAGACGATATCGATTAATCATTGCGTTGATATGAACAACAAAATTTAAGAGAAATTCGTCTTTATCGATTTTTAACATAAAATAATCAAACACTTTAGTCAAAATACGACTCATAATGAGATAAATGTTTTCGTCAGATTCTTGTTGAAC
>Kit_p2__coassemble_2026_pt1 | contig 12652 bp, 11 predicted proteins | sample Kit_p2__metabat2_low_PE_059 | metagenome-assembled genome bin Kit_p2 | reverse complement strand
CCATTATTAATGACTACAGGCATTTTCCCTGATGGACAATCTACCGCTTGTAACATCACTAACGCATTACGACTCGCTTCTTTTCCAATCGATTCTGGTGTCGTTTTTTCATAAAATTCAAGACCCATGCTGGCACCTGGTCGATCGCCCCCAGATCTTTGATTGCCATTTTCAACCGCAAACGCTTCAACCATCATTCTAGTTCTCACTCGATCATCTTGTACAAGACGACCATTACTATTAGAAATTTGTACATGTTGTTTCACATTCAACATCGAAACTTGTACTTTTTCAATTCGTGGATCCACATCTTTTGCGGCTTTATAAGCTCTTGTCATCAAGTCTCTTTTTGTTTCTAAAGAAGCTTCGATCGGATCAATTTGGATCGGATGTTTATTTTCATGATGTTCTTCCACGAGTTCAATAGAACGATTATTTTCTTGTTCTCCTAAGGCTTGTCTTAAATCATCAATCAAACCTTGTAAAGAATGAACATCCGTTTCACTAGAATATCCATAGACAGATTGTACGCCTTTATACAATCGAATTCCCACACCCGCTCTGATCAAGCGATCAACATCTTCTATTTTTCCATTGATCATCGAAATAGATTCGCTACTGCCTTCTTCTTCAAAGATTTCCGCAAAATCCGCTTGCGAATCTAAACAAGATGATAATAATGCTTCTAATTCTTGTTTTTGTAACATGTGCATCCTCCTTTGTACGTACACTATGTGTCAATTATATCAAATTATCTTGAAAATAAATGAAAAGACTAGAAAAAATTCTAGTCTTGTTTCAAAATCATATCATAGTCAAATCCATGTTTATAAATGTACTCTTCAAGAACCCAATCTTTCTCATACATTTCCTTTGCGGCTTTCTTGCCTACATATCGAAAATGCCATGGTTCGTTTGCTGCACCTGTAAGCTCTGTTTTTTCACTCGGATATCGTAAGATAAATCCATATTCATGCGCATGCTTGATGACCCACTGATAATCAGGGCTATCTCCAAATACATTATACGTTCCATCAACCACGCTTTGACTCGATAAATCCACACTCAACCCCAATTGGTGTTCACTTGAACCCGGTTTCGATACTAAGCTAGCTGCTGTCACTTCATCATAGATTGAAAAATACTCATTATAGATCGCATTTTGATCATCATAAGAACGATAACTACTATTAATCATTAATTCATATCCTTCTTTTTTCGCATCTTTTGCCATTTTTTCTAAAGCTGTGGCAGCTTCATCTCGTAATCGACAAGAAACACCTTCACTAGCTGGCTTTAGATCTACTTCTCTTAAATCTTTAGGAGCATATCCAGAATCCACAAAAAATCCTTTTTTGATCAATGCTAAATTGTTTTTAGGATCCATGATTTCATACTCACGATCCATTGTTTTTGAGGCATCAATAATCGGATACGAAATCGATAAAACCGCATCCAATGGCTTTTTATCACTTTCCAAATATGCTTCTAAATCTTCTACGATAAAACCTTTTATATTGATATATTTTTGCACTTTTTCTAAAGTACAGTTTGTTTCTAATAAAAATTCAAAATCTTTGATTTGTAGACGATCTGATAATAATAAACAATCTTGTTTCGTATATCCCAATGGTTCCAATTTTGGCATCAATTCATATAACGCATCAATATAATGAATCGTGTCTTCTAAAGAAGTTTGATGCGTATTGGCATAATTTTCATAATCAATATAATTTCGATCATTTTCCATTTGATTCCAATATTCTAGATCTACCACATGGTCTAATGATAATATCGCATCCACTTGTTCATCCTCAAGCTTTAAAATGATATTTTGTTGTGGAAAAGAATACCCTTTAAACCACAATCGGATCCTTGATAAAGTCCCCACCAACAATAACACCAATAAAACCACGACAATCAAAAGTGTCGAGATATTTACGAGTTGTTTTTTACGATTAATCTTTTTTGCCATGAAGTCCTCCTAAATATTTTTCGTCGATCACATCACGCGTCAATGATTCAATTTCCTTCATTGAAATCGAATTCCCTTCGTATCCTTGTAAGACATGTTTTTTTGCCAAGGAATCATTATATTGATCCCATTGATAAATTTTATAATCATGGCGCTCTTCTAAAATATTCTTGGCATTGCCTTCAAAATGAATGATGATTGGTGTCCATTGTACATTTTGAATTTCAATGTCCTTTGATGTTTTCACAAAGTCAAATTCAATTTGACCCCCAATCACATTCTGCGCCTTTAACATGCCCCCCATAAAATTACCTAATGAATAGACGCATAACATCGAATGACCGTCTTTACCTTGAATCCATTCAACCGGTTGAATTGTATGAGGATGTGTTCCAATCACGACATCGACCCCACAATCCGCAAACAATTGGGCATATTGTTTTTGAAAATCATTAGGCATAAACGTATTTTCATCGCCCCAATGCGCAGAAACAATAACGACATCACTGACTTTCTTAGCTTCTTGTACCTCTTTTTTGATTTGTTCCTCATCAAAATAAGACACATTATAACCATTTGGCGCTTCAATCCCATTGGTTCCATACGTATACGCTAAAAAACTAAATGTGATTCCCTTTTTCTTGAAAGTAGGAATCGTATCAAAGGCTTCAGTGGATGTATAAATCCCATCTGTAACTATATCGGTTTTAGAAAACGCATCTAACGCATTAATAATCCCTTGTTCACTACGATCTAAACAATGATTGGTTGCTAGATTGGCCACATTAAAACCTACATCCTCTAAATTCTGAGCAATTTCAGTTGGCGAATTAAATGTTGGATATCCTGATAACCCTAAAGCAGTTCCCCCTAAAATCGTTTCTTGATTAATAAACGCAATATCTGCCTTTTGAACATCTTCTTCTATATTTGTATATAATTTTGTGAAATCATATGATCCATCTGCTTGTTGACAATCCTTATAGACCGTATCATGAATCAAATTATCCCCCACACCAAGAAAAGAAACTGTAGTTTCCTCAGGTTTTGATGAAGTCTCAGGCGTACTAGATGATCCAAAGAAAGAAAAAACTCGAGTGATTAAAAAAAGTACGATACCTAATAAAATCAAACCGATTGAAATCACAAGTAATAATCGCTTTAAATCAATATGTCGTTTTTTATTTTTTGTAGCCATGGTATTCCTCCAAAGTCCAATGATTTTTATCGATGATTTGGGCAACTTTTTTACCCACATAACGGAAATGCCAAGATTCATAAGAATATCTTGTCACATCCACTTTATCTTCAGGATAGCGTAAGATAAATCCATATTGTGGTGCATTTTCTAAAATCCAATCATATCCTTCATACTTTTCAATTTCATTAAATCGATACCCATTAAACGTAAGATCTAAACACAATCCTGAATTATGTTCGCTTTGACCAGGACGGGCATAATACGTATCCGCATAGTCTTGTCCTTGGGTATTGGCCGCATACTCCCATAATCCTTTTTGATACGCATAACTGCGATATCCTGCAATTAACCGAAGTTGAATCCCTTCTTTTTCAGCTGCTTTGGCAAAATCCAAATACGCTTGTGCCACTTCTTGTCGTAATTCGATTTGCGCAACCGCTTGACAAGAATAATCTTGTCCTTGAACACAAACATATTCCTTAACCGGAACTAGATCATTTGGCATATAGTCTTGTGGTAGACTATTAAACTTATTGATCAACATTGTCATATCTTGATCATCTTTGACAACGGTTATCATTTCAAAGGGTTCTAGATCCATATCACAATTCACTTCCAAAACCCGTTTCTCTATATTTTCTTGAGGCCACTTAGCATATCGCTTGGCACGCTCAGGTCGATAATAAGAAAGATTAAGCATTGTTTCAATGTCTTTGTCTTTTAAACCATAATCATGATAAAAAATATATTCTTCTTCATGTTCATGCGTCGTTTGAAAAAAATGTGTCTTGATCATTGAAAAAGAAATCATACATAGAACTATAAAACAAGTCAGTATAATAATTTTTCGCATTCGCTTTTTATCTTTTTTTGTCATGATATTCCCCTTGATACTTATTATATCATGCACTAAAAAAAACGCCCTATCAAAGAGCGTTTTATTCACAAATGGTGCCCAGGGCCGGACTCGAACCGGCACGGTATCGCTACCGGTGGATTTTGAGTCCACTGCGTCTACCAGTTTCACCACCCGGGCATTGCTTGTTTATTATACGAGATAATTATTGATAATGCAAGTACAAAAATAAAAATATGGTCCCAAATCCTAACTTTTTCGAGTATAATAAAAACATATTGGAGGTAACACAATGAAAGTTCTTGTCGGTTTAAGTGGTGGTGTTGATTCCGCCATTGCTGCATATTTATTAAAGAAACAAGGATATGATGTCACTTGTTGTTTTATGAGAAATTGGGATAGTTTCGCCAATAACGACATTGCCGGAAATCCAACCATTCAAAATGATACTTGTCCCCAAGAACAAGATTATCAAGATGCACAAGCCGTGGCTGACCATCTAGGCTTGCCTTTATTGCGCGTTGATTTTATTCAAGAATATTGGGATTCTGTATTTCAAACATTTCTTAAAGAATATGAAAAAGGAAGAACACCTAATCCTGATATCTTATGTAATAAATACATTAAATTTGATGCCTTTTTTCAATATGCCATGGATCATGGCTTTGATAAGGTCGCTACAGGACATTATGCCAGCAACGCTAAGATCCATGATTTTACATATTTAACACGTGCAAAAGATCAAAATAAAGATCAAACATATTTTCTATGCCAAGTAGCACCATACGCCATCGATCATACGATTTTCCCTTTAGGAAGTTTAACCAAACCAGAAGTTCGTCAATTGGCTAATGAACTTCAATTAGAAAGTGTTGCGACCAAAAAAGATAGCACTGGAATCTGTTTTATCGGAGAAAGAAACTTTAAAGAATTCTTGAGCAACTATTTACCAAGCAAAGATGGCGATATTGTCGATATTGATACAGGAAAAGTGATTGCTCGTCATATCGGTGTGATGTATTACACAATTGGACAAAGAAAAGGATTAAATATCGATCATGAAAAAGGACCTTGGTTTGTTGTAGGCAAAGATGTGAATAAAAACATTTTATTCGTTTGTCATACTCAACACCGCGAATGGCTTTATAGCGATGCTTGTTTGGTCAAAGATATCAACTGGATCTTACCTGATTTAAATGAGATTCCTGCAAAATGTACTTGTAAGTTCCGTTATCGCCAAGCCGATCAAGATGTCACATTGACAAGAATTGATGATACGACGATTATGGTCCATTACCCACAAAAGATCGCTTCTGTCACATGCGGTCAAGAAGCTGTTTTCTATGATGGAGATAAATGTATTGGTGGCGGAGTAATTGAACAAGTCTTCATCCAAGAAGAAGATCTTAACCAAAAAATCTTAGATACCTATGCCAAAGAAAGCTGATCTCATCATGGAAATTGAGGCAAAATTAGAATACATCATTTATGAAAATCATGCATCTAACTATCTAGTCGGTTCTTTTTCAGAAACAGAAACATATCATTTATTCACCGGTGCAGGACGACTGAAAGATCCCCAAGAAGATCAGACCTATATCTTACATGGTGATTATGTCAAACATCCTAAATATGGTACGCAGTTTCAAATCCAAGGAGCGCAAAAAGTTTTACCCAAACAAAAAAATGCGATCATTCATTTCTTATCTGGCAATCAATTTCCAACTATTGGCAAAAAAAGTGCTGAATTGATCTATGAAACATTAGGAGAGACTTGTTTAGAACAAATCAAAGAAGATCCTTCGTGTTTAGATGAAATTGATAAATTAAACGCTTCTAAAAAACAGATTATTTACCAAGGCATTCAATCGTTTGAAGGGTTCAATCCTACTTATGTACAATTGATGAAATGGGGATTATCCGATCACAAGATTCGTTTATTAGAAGAAACTTATGATAATGTTTTAGAAACATTAGAAAAAAACTGTTTTGCGCCTTATTATGAAATCTATGGCTTTGGATACAAGACTTCTTTAAAGCTTGCGGATGGTCTTCAACTCAAATCTGATGATCCTCGTCGCTTTGATGCGTATATTTATGAAACTTGTCGACAACTTGCGATGGCAACCGGCAATACTTACTTATCCCTTCCTGCTTTGGTCCAAACCAGCAAATGTCATGATACGAATTTAATCATGGCAAGCTTATTGCGATTACAAGATCAAAAAAACATCTATATCGATGAAGAAAAAATTTATCCTTATTCTTTATATGAAGATGAAATCACGATTGCCAAACAATTGGCCATTCATACCTTTAAAGTGGATCCCATTTCAAAAACAGAGCTTCAACAAAAGATCCAAGAAGTCGAATTTGCTTATGCGATCACATATGATATCGTACAAAAAGAAGCCATTTCGTTATTTTTCGAACATTCTTGCATGATCTTAAACGGGGGGCCTGGAACCGGAAAGACGACAACCGTCAAAGGAATCTTGGAAATCTTAAAAACATTTTGGCCTGATGCCAATGTCCAACTTTGTGCACCTACCGGTAGAGCCAGTAAACGTTTAGCACAAAGTGCCATGGCTGATTGTCGTACTATCCATTCCTTATTGAAATGGAATAAAGATGATAATAGCTTTGGCAAAAACGAAGAAGAACCATTGGATTGTCAATTTTTGATCGTCGATGAATTCAGTATGGTCGATACGCATCTCTTCGCCCAGCTTCTCAAAGCCCTACCTGATGCTTGTCGAATCTTGTTGATTGGAGATGAAGATCAATTGGAAAGCGTAGGTCCTGGGAAAGTCTTTCATGATTTATTAGAAAGCGAATGCATGCCAAGTGTTCATCTAGAAAAAATTTACCGACAAAGTGAGGGGTCAGGCATCATCACGTTAGCCAAAGAGATTCGTGATGAACAAGAATGTCACTTTGAAAATGATGTTACTTTTTTAGAAGTTCCTTCTTCGCAGATTATCACTCAGCTTCAAGAAATGATTGATGATCAAGATCAACAACAATTTCAAGTCTTAGCCCCAATGTATAAAGGCATTGCCGGCATCGATGCGATCAATCTCGCCTTACAAAATCAATTGAATCCATATTCTGAATCACTCAATCAATATAAAGTAGGCACTACCATCTTTCGTCAAAATGATAAAGTGATGTTGTTGAAAAACTTACCCGATGAAGATGTATATAATGGGGATATTGGTACGATCCTTGATATTCATACAGAAAATAAAACCACTGTCATTACTGTAGATTTTCAAGATCATATTGTCGACTTCACCAACGATTTCCTATATTATTTATCCCATGCGTATTGTATTAGCGTGCATAAATCACAAGGAAGCGAATACGATTGTGTTTACTGCATCATCGATGCCTATGCCTCACAAATGTTAAATAAACGATTGATCTATACGGCCATCTCTCGTGCTAAGAAAAAATTAGTGATTTTAGGAAACTTACAAACATTTAGAAATCAAGTTCGTATTAAAAATAAAAGAATTCGTCAAACAACATTGAAACAAAGAATCTTAGACTATCAACGTTAAAGCCTCATGTGTGGAGGCTTTTTTCTTTTATAAAAAAAGATTGACAATTTATTCGAGTTAGAATAAACTAATTCATGTAGTTAGTTATATCTAACAAGGAGGAAAACTTATGCCTTTGTCATTTGCGAATATCAATGAAGATCTAACAATCAAAAATGTTTCGGGAAATAAAGATACCAAACATCATCTAGAATCTCTAGGGTTTGTCTGTGGCAATGTGATCCGAATTATTTCCAAAAATAATCAAAATGTCATTGTCTTGATCAAAGGATCTCGAATCGCACTGAGTGGACAGTTGGCAAATAAGATTTATATATAGGAGGAATAAGAAATGACTTTAGATACAATATCGATTGATGAATGGGTAACCATTCAAAAGATTCATGGCCAAGGTGCCATAAAAAGAAGAATCATGGATATGGGCTTAACCAAGGGAACCCAAATTCAAATCCAAAAGATTGCCCCATTAGGGGATCCAATTCAAATACTAGTGCGAGGCTACGAATTATCAATTCGCAAAGCAGATGCGGCACTGATTGAAGTTGCTTAGGCAACTTATTATTTTGTACAAGTAGTTAGAATAATCTAACTTAGGAGGGAATTTATGAAAATCGCTTTAATCGGAAATCCAAATAGCGGAAAGACAACGTTATTTAATCAATTAACTGGGTCCAATCAATATGTTGGAAACTGGCCTGGTGTCACTGTCGAGAAAAAAGAAGGCTTCTATAAAAAAGATAAATCGATCCAAATCACTGATTTACCGGGGATTTATTCTTTATCCCCTTATTCATTAGAAGAAGTTGTTTCTCGAGATTACTTATTACACACACCAATCGATGCGTTGATCAATATTATCGATGGATCTAACTTAGAAAGAAACTTATTTTTGACAACACAACTTCTTGAATTAGGCATTCCCACTGTGGTTGCGATCAATATGTTAGATATCGTTGAAAAAAGAAATGATCATATCGATATCAAGGAATTATCCCAACAATTAGGCTGTCCTGTAGTCGCAATCAGTGCTTTAAAAGAAACAGGCATAGACACATTAATGGATACCATTTTACGACATGCTAAAGAAACATGTGTGGCAAAAAACATTTATACTGGTCCAATACAAGATACATTACAATGGGTCATTGATACTTATCATGACAAAATACCTCAACAATATCCATTATTTTATGCAATCAAGCTCTTTGAAAGAGATCAAGATATTCTTAAAAAAATCCCTGTTTCTTTGGATGAAACCAAGCTACAAGAGGTGGAATCTCAATTGGATGATGACACGGAATCTTTGATCATCAATGCACGATATGCTTATATCTCATCCATCATTGATCGTTGTCTTCAAAAAGGGCATCAACATCATATCAGTTTATCGGATCGCATCGATCAAATCGTGACACATCGAATCTTGGCCTTTCCTATTTTTATTCTTGTGATGTGGGCAGTATACTACCTCTCTATTACAACTGTTGGTTCTATGATGACCGATTGGACCAATGATGTTTTATTTGGAGAAATCATCCCACCAATGATCGAGCAATTTTTAATTTCTATTCAATGTGCCGATTGGCTCCAAGCACTCATCTTAGATGGAATCGTAGCGGGTGTTGGCGCGGTACTTGGATTCGTTCCGCAAATGCTTGTTTTATTTCTTTTACTCGCAATCTTAGAAGAATGCGGATATATGGCACGCGTAGCCTTTATCATGGATCGTATCTTCCGTAAATTTGGACTTAGTGGAAAATCTTTTATTCCTATGTTGATTGGAACGGGTTGTGGTGTCCCTGCCTTAATGGCGAGTCGTACCATTGAAAGTGAAAGAGATCGTAAAATGACTCTAATCACTACAACTTTTATTCCTTGTTCAGCAAAATTACCTATCATTGCGCTCATCGCTGGTGCTTTATTCCAAGGTGCGAGTTGGGTAGCACCAAGTGCTTATTTTATCGGGATGTTAGCTATTGTATTATCAGGGATCCTTTTGAAAAAAACAAAGGTATTTGCCGGTGACCCTGCTCCTTTTGTGATGGAAATGCCAGCCTATCATCTTCCTCAATTAAAAAATATCTATAAAAGTGTCTCTCATCGAGCAATGAGTTTTATCAAAAAAGCAGGAACCATCATTCTACTTTCCACCATCGTCATCTGGTTCTTCATGGGATTTGGTTTTGATCAAGGCCAACTAGTCATGGTTGACAACATTGATCATTCTTTATTGGCATGGATAGGTAGAAGCTTTGCGTGGATCTTTGCACCACTAGGATGGGGCGATTGGAAAGCTGCGGTTGCGACCATCACTGGTCTGATTGCCAAAGAAAATGTAGTAAGCACTTTAGGACAATTATATGGATTCGTACAAGTTGCCGAAGATGGTAATGAAATATGGACAACGATTGCTCAACAATTCACGGCTGTTTCCGCCTATTCTTTCCTAGTCTTTAACTTACTTTGTGCCCCTTGTTTTGCGGCAATCGGCGCAATCAAACGCGAAATGAACAATACCAAGTGGACATGGTTTGCCCTTATTTATGAATGTGGTTTTGCGTATATGATGGCTTTCTTGGTATATCAGTTTGGAAATTCTATTTTCTATGGTATATTTCAAAGTGAAACACTGATTGCGGTTCTTGTCTTCATTGTCTTTATGTACTTTTTATTAAGATCCCCAGCGAAAGGAGGTACCCGATGAACTTCGCATCTTGGATTTTAACGATTCTACTTTGTATCATAGTGGGTGGTATCCTTTATAAAATGAAACAAGATAAAAAACAAGGAAAATCTTGTTGTTCAGGCGGATGCCAAGGATGTGCCAGTCAAGGCGCATGTCACACTTCTAAGAATCTCTATGCAACATATAAACAAAACGAAAGGATTGGCTAGACACCAATCCTTTTTAAAATCCAACAATAATCCCTTGATCCATCGCATAGAAAGTTGTTAATCCTTTACATGTCGTAATATAAATAGGATTATGTTTTCCTTTCTCTACGATCAATTCTTTGACTTTTAAAGCCCCTTGCTCATTATTACAATGCGAAATATACATCGGACATCCTTCAAGATCACGATCAACACTAAAGATCGTATCCACCAATCTTTTATAAGCGCCTTTGAAACCACGTGCTTTCTTAATTGGCATAATTTGTCCTTCGCGTGTATTTTGTACAATTGCTTTTATGCTCAATGTATCCGCAATTCCACCAACAATAGGATTCATACGTCCCGTTTTTACTAAATTATCAAAGTTTCCTAAAATCGCCATAATTTGAATTTCTTGATTATATGTCTCTAATTCCTGACAGATTTCTTCAAAAGAAAGTTCTTGTTGAATCAAAGTTGCCGCCTTCTTGACCAATAATGCCAAATGTCCTGCCGTTGAATGCGAATCTAATACAAAAATATTCATTGTTTCTTGTTCTTCTTTGGCCATGGCACTGGCAAGCACTGCGCTATTATAAGTTCCCGATAACGATCCTGTAATCGTAAAACATAAAACATTTTCAGCCCCCCGATAACACTCTAAAAATTGTCCTGGAGATGGACATGCCGTTTTTGATCCTTCTTTCTCTTCATCCATCTTCTTTAATAATTCCATGACATCTAAATTTTCATCATCGACAAAAATCTGATTTCCTACCACGATTTGTAACGGAACAATCTTCATATCTACATCTTCTAACGATAATTCTGTAGCTTGAAAATCTACACTTGAATCCACCACGATACGCCACTTATTCATAAGGCCCTCCTACATCTAATATCGATTATTACATTATATCATTTACATTATCTTGTCAAGAAACCTTTAAAATATGATATACTCAATATCAGTAAGGAGAACATATACGATGACATTTAAAGAATATGCCCAACAATATCAAAATATCCATCTTCCTCGTTTTACGCAACTTCCTAAGATGGAACTCTATTCCGATCAATTGATCACCTATCTTCAAGACATTTTAAAGCCTTTACAAATCAATCCAGAGGAAACATTGATTACCACCGCAATGGTCAATAACTATGTGAAACTAGGATTGATTGAACCGACCAAGAAAAAACGATACAACAATTATCACATTGCTTATTTGATCGTCATTTGTGTTTTTAAACAACTCTACGCGATCAATAAAATCAACGAAATGATCAAGATTCAGTCCGATATCTTCACCACTGAAGTTAGCTATGATTATTTTTGCCAAGAATTAGAAAATGCGTTAGCCAATGCGTTTTCCTTGGAACAAACGGTTTTGAAAGATTCCACAAAGACACACAAGGAAGAACGTTTATTTGTTCGTGCTACATGTAATGCGTTTGCGAATAAATTATTAGTCGTTCGTTATTTAGATACATGTATACAAAAAAAGGAGCTATAATGGCTCCTTTAATAGTTTTGACAACATAGAACATAGTAATTTCATATCTACAGGTTTCGAAATATGACCATTCATCCCGGCTTCAAGTGCTTTTTGAACATCTTCGGCATATGCATTGGCGGTCATTGCCAAGATCACGATGAATTGCGCATCCGCTCGATCAAGTTTTCGAATGGCTTGTGTAGCTTGATATCCATTCATTTTTGGCATTTGAATATCCATAAAGATCGCGTCATACATACCTGTTTCACAATCTTTGAATTCATTCAATGCTTGTAATCCATCTTCCTTGATCGTACATGTTGCCCCATGCATCATCAACAATTCTTCTAAGATTTCTGAGTTGATTTGATTGTCTTCCACAACTAAAAAGTGTTTTCCTTTTAGAATCATATCTAGAGCAGTTTCATGATTTGATATAGAAGTTTTCATAATCTCTTCAGCAATCTCAAATTCGATATCCACCGTAAAAGTCGTTCCTTCATTGACCTTACTAGTGACTTGAATCGTTCCTCCCATACGGTCCACAAGGCCTTTGGTAATGCTCAAGCCTAAACCTGTTCCTTCTACTTTAGTCACTTTTTCGCTGCGTAAAAAAGGTTCAAAAATGTGTTTCATGAACGATTCTTGCATACCAATTCCTGTATCCGCAACGATAAATTG
>Kit_p2__coassemble_2013_pt1 | contig 12699 bp, 12 predicted proteins | sample Kit_p2__metabat2_low_PE_059 | metagenome-assembled genome bin Kit_p2 | reverse complement strand
ATGTAACACCAATTCCACACAATGGATGTCGTCCACCAAAACGACCTCGTGGATAGAAAATAAGGAGGATGCTCAATGCAAGAATTTGAAAGAGCTTCTTTTCACAAAGAATATGTAGACGAAGAAAAACATTCAGGTTCTTATGTATTCGAACCTTTGGAAAGAGGATTTGGAACTACGATTGGAAATGCACTTTGTAAAGTCATGTTATCTGATTTACCAGGAAGTGCTATTGTAGGATTTAAGGTTGATGGTTACCAAGATGGCCAAACTACAATTTCTGGTTTAGAAGAAGATGTAGTATCATTATCTTTAAATCTAAAAGGCGTATTATTGCATAATGATTTGGAAGGCATCCAAACCGTTCATATCTCTAAAAAGGGACCGGCAGCTATATTGGCAGCAGATATGGTTTGCCCGGAAGGCATTGAAATCAGTGATCCTGAATATTATTTATGTACCTTAGAAAAAGGTCAATCATTAGAAATGGATTTATATGTTTGTAATGGAGTAGGATACCAATCTGCTTTGGATATTCGCAAAGATTATCAATTTGCAGATGATGTATGTGTATTAGATGCTTTATTTACACCAGTACGTTCTGCAAACTATTTATCAGAACCTGCTCGCGTTGGACAAGATGCTAAATATGATAAAGTACATCTTGATGTTACAACCAATGGAGTGATTACTCCTTTACAAGCCATTAGCCAAGCCGCTTCAATTTTAGTGGATTCTTTAGATGTGATTGTACCTATTTCTTCTCTAGTATTGAATGAAAGTGTTATGATACAAGCACCTCAACCAGAAGAAACAAAAAAAGTAAACTCAATGTTAATTGAAGATTTAGATCTTTCTGTTCGTTCTTACAATTGTTTGAAACGTGCAGGAATTCAAACTGTCGATGAGTTAACCCAAAAAACAGAAGATGAAATGATGCATGTGAAAAACTTGGGTAAAAAGTCATTAAAAGAAGTAAAGGATAAGATGTATCAAATAGGCTTATTTTTTAAATCGTATGAATAGGAGAACAATACTATGTGGAATCGTAGATTAGGACGCACAGCAGATCATCGTAAAGCATTGTTAAGAAATATGGCTACATCATTAATTGAAAGTGGACAAATTGAAACAACTGAAATGAAAGCAAAAGAATTAAGTGCTGTCATGGATGAATTGGTAACATTGGCAAAAAGAAATGATTTGCATGCAAGAAGACAAGCAGCAAGCTTTGTAAGAAATGTAGAAGTAGACGATGAAGGAACTACAGCTCTACAAAAATTATTCAATGAAATTGGACCACAATATGCTGACCGCAATGGTGGATATACACGTGTAATCAAAACACGTATCCGTCGTGGAGATGCTGCTCCAATGGCAATTGTTGAATTTGTGAAATAAGACCATTTTGGTCTTTTTCTTTACCCAAATTAAGGGTAAAATCAGTAGGTAGAATTGAGGGATTCGATGATAATATCAGTTGATCATTTAACAAAATATATCAATGATAAATGTATCGTCAAAGATGCATCATTTACTGTGGAAGAAAATGAAAAAGTAGCCTTGATCGGTGTGAATGGAACAGGAAAGAGTACTTTATTAAAAGTATTGACTGGGCAAGAGCCCAAAAATGAAGGTCTCATTCGTACTAAAAAAGGAGCCAATATTCAAATGGTTTCACAGACACCAAATTTTTCATGTAGAACAGTATGGGAAGAAATCCAAAATATCAATCAATTGAATAAAGAACCTGTTGAAACATTTGAAATTCAATCAATCTTAAATCAATTGGGATTGTTTGATCATACGCAAGAAATTCAAACAATGTCAGGTGGCCAACAAAAAAGACTATCACTTGCTTGTGCTTTATTAAGAAAATGTGATTTATTGTTTCTGGATGAGCCAACGAATCATCTTGATAATGCGATGGTAGAATGGCTCGAATCTTATTTGTTAAAAATGAAGACGGCTGTTATTTTAGTGACACATGATCGCTATTTCTTAGATCGAGTTTGTCAAAAAATCTTTGAATTGGATCACGGACGATTGTATGTTCATCAAGGAAATTATGAAACATATCTTGAAGATAAGACCATTCGTCAAGAACAAGCATCCATGGCAAGTCATAAGTTAAACGCATTGTATAGAAAAGAATTATCATGGGTTAGAGCTGGTGTACAAGCTCGTGGGACTAAATCTAAATCTAGGCTTCAACGGTTTGAGGAATTACGTGATCAAAGAAGTTTTCAACGAGATCAAAGCCTGACTATGACATTTGAATCGAAGCGATTAGGTAAGAAAACGATTGAATGGGATGATCTAGCATGTGGATACGATCATGACTTATTTGAGCATTTTTCTTATTGTCTACAAAGACATGATCGTGTTGGTATCATCGGTCCAAATGGCTGTGGTAAATCGACTTTATTAGATTGCATTGCGGGAATAAAACAGCCAAGACACGGTACTATTACATATGGAGAAACGGTCTCTATTGGTTATTTTCAACAGATGGATTCTACTATGGATCTTTCTTTGCGTGTGATTGATTATATTGAAAAGGATACTCCGACACTTGAAATTGAAAATCAAAGAATATCTGCAGCTTCTCTTCTTGAACGTTTCTTATTTCCACGTTCTATGCAATATACGACATTAGATCGATTATCGGGGGGAGAAAGACGAAGGTTATATTTATGTAAAGTTTTGATGGAAGCTCCAAATATTTTACTATTAGATGAACCGACTAACGATCTCGATCTAGTAACTTTAGAGATTTTAGAAGATTACTTAGATGATTTTCAAGGCGCGGTTATTGTAGTGAGTCATGATCGTTACTTTTTAGATCGTGTTGTTGATAAAGTTTTTGTTTATCAGGACACACATACATTTCAACAATATCCTGGCGGATATAGTGATTATTTATCTAAAGTACAAGAACAAAAAGAATATAAGAAGCGTGAAAAAGTTGAATGGAAAACATCGCGTAAGAAAAAACTATCATATATGGAACAAAAAGAATATGAAACTATATCTAATGAACTTCCTATCTTAGAACAACAAATTCAAGATTGTGATGAACAGATGACGCAAGTTGGACTAGACTATGAAAAGTTAATGGAAATCCAAAATGTGCGTGAACAGTATGAACAAAGATTAGAAGAATTGACGATAAGATGGATGGAATTAGAAGAAATTAAAGAAGGAATTTCATAATGAAATCTATTTGGAAACAACCTATCATTGTTTTTTTTTGTAGCGATCTTTTGTTGTTTTTTATGGGGAAGTGCTCCTCCATTCATTAAATTAGGATATCAATTTTTTTCTATTTCCAGTCAAGATACAGCTTCTATTCTTTTATTCGCGGGACTTCGCTTCTTTTTAGCTGGTGTATTTGTCTTATTATATGTTGCTTTATTTCATAAAAGACATGAACGTATACAAGTAAAGACATTGTTTCCCATTGGAGTTTTAGCTTTATGTCAAACTGTAGGACAATATTATTTTTATTATATTGGCCTTGCTCATACTACCGGAGTGAATGGCGCTATTATTACCGGGTTGGGTGCATTTATTTCTTTACTTGTTGCTTGCCTTATATTTCGCTATGAAAAGCTTACGGGTTGGAAATGCTTTGGATGTCTATGTGGCTTTGTTGGTATTGTTTGGATGAATCAACAAGGGATGCAATCGACTCAATCTTTTGCATGGCTTGGAGAAGGATTTGTTCTCTTATCTCAAGTGTGCGCTGCTTTATCTGCAGGTTTTATAAAATATTTTTCTAAAAAACATGATCCTGTTTATTTAAGCGGTTGTCAATTTTTACTAGGTGGTTTTATTTTAATGATCATCGCATATTCTTCACGAGGAAGACTTTCTTTTCATAGTTTAGATGCTGTTTTAAATATTGCTTATTTGGCTTTGGTTTCGGCTTTGGCTTATACATTATGGGGAATCTTATTGTCGCATAATACGATGAGTAAAATAGGTATTTTTAATTGTTTGATACCTATTGTAGGTGTTCTATTATCTGGTATTTTCTTACATGAAACGCAGCAAGTCTTACAATGGAATACATTCATTAGTTTGGCCTTTATTTCATTAGGTATTTATTGTGTTATGAAAGAATGATTTCAATATATTTTTATAAAACTTTAGAAAATGTTCGACATTTATATAGATGTGTTGGACATTTTTTTAATATATGTTGATATTATATGATCAAATGTATTTATCGTAACAATCAATACATTGTATATTGTAAATATCTTTCAAAAAAATGAAAATAAATAGATTAATTTCTATAAAATTTGATATTATAAAAAAGAGGAGAAAGTATTATGAAATTGAACGGTGTGGAATATGATCTACATGGTAAAGGAACGACATTTGTAGAATCAAAAAAGAAGCGTATGAATATTCCCAAAGTTAAAATACCAATACCAACACAAACAGTTGTTACAAAAAGAAGAAGTGTTCAAACGCATAATTTATCATTGAAATCAATTATTTATAAGCTATTACAATTGTTTTTTATATTTATCTTAATTGAAATTATGATTGAATTTTTCAATCAAACTTTTTAAGGAGGTCTGTATGATTAAAATTATCATTATTCTTATTATTTTTATCTTGATTGGAGCTTATGTCATTCGTATTGTGCCACAAACTGAGCATTATGTTATTGAATTTTTAGGAAAATATAAAACAACATGGAATGAAGGAATCCATTTATTGATTCCAATCTTAGAAAGAGTAGCATGTAAAGTTTCATATAAAGAACAAGTCGCCGATTTTGATCCACAGTCTGTGATCACAAAAGATAATGTTACCATTTCGATTGATACCGTTGTTTATTTTACCATTTTTGATGCGAAGTTATTTGCTTATGGAGCAGTCAATCCAATTGTAGCTTTAGAAAATTTAACGGCGACGACATTAAGAAATTTAATTGGTGATAAAGAATTGGATGAGACTTTAACATCTCGTGACGAAATCAATTCAAAGATGCAGGTGATCTTAGATGAAGCGACTGATTCATGGGGAATTAAAGTAAAACGTGTGGAATTAAAAAATATTATTCCACCACGAGAAATTCAAGACGCGATGGAAAAGCAAATGAAGGCAGAACGTGAAAAAAGACAAACGTTACTAGAAGCAGAAGCTCACCAAGAATCTGTTATTAAAAGGGCTGATGGAGATGCTAAGGCAAGAATCCTCAATGCTCAAGCAGAACGCGATGCAATGATTGCTAACGCTGAAGGAAAAGCAAAAGCAATCCAACTTGTTTATGAAGCAGAAGCGAATGGTCTTCGTCAATTAAAAGAGGCGCAATTGGATGAATCTGTCCTTCGATTAAAATCTTTAGAAGCGTTCAAGGCTGTGGGAGATGGACGAGCTACTAAGATTGTAGTTCCTACGGATCTTACGGACATGGCATCAAAACTGACACTCACTGGAGAATTTTTAGGGATGCCTGGAGCAGAACCAATTGATAAACGAGCTAAAGTGAAGATGAATATAAAAGAAGACCCTTGTTGTATAGAGGAAGAAAGATCAGATGTAACGAAAGAAATTGTTCAAAATAAATCATAATTTTTTATTGCATACTGATTCAACTTCTTGTAAAATTAATGCATAAAAGGGAGTAGCTCACGAGAAAATCGTGAAGTGTATCGTCAATTCGGTTGTATTCGAGCAATCCGGTTCACTTCAAAAGCAGCAAGACTTTTATTGTTCATGAAACAGTAAAAGTCTTTTTTGTTTCATGAAGTAGAAAGGAACTCGATATGGAATTATTAAAATCATTTTTGTGGATCATTATTGGCTTTATTTTGTTGGTTAAAGGAGCAGACTTATTTGTGGATAATGCAGCAGGGTTGGCTCGAAAGTTAGGGGTATCTTCCCTAGTGATTGGTTTAACAGTTGTTGCGTTTGGTACAAGCTTACCAGAACTTTCTGTCAGCATGATTGCGGCCATACAAGGATCTAATGAAATTGCAGTAGGTAATGTTGTTGGAAGTAATATTTTTAACTTATTGATTGTTGCCGGTCTCAGCGCTTGTATTTATCCTGTTGTTGTTAATCCAACAATTATGAAACGGGATTGGCCATTATCAATTGTAGCAGCTATTTTATTGATTCTTTTTTTGATTCCTGATCTTACTATTTCAAGAATGGAAGCAATAATCTTGCTTGTTGTCTTTGTGTATACTCTATATGCTCAATTCAAAGATGCGAAACAAGAAGATGAAGAGAGAAAAGAAGAAAAGAAATCATATGTTCAACTAATTGGATTATTAATCTTAGGTATCATAGGAATCGTAATTGGCGGACAATTTGCGGTTGATGGTGCAATTGATCTAGCACATTTTATGGGACTTTCGGAAACGTTGATTGGATTGACTATCGTAGCTATTGGAACGAGTCTACCAGAACTTGTTACTTCTGTGGTAGCCGCTAGAAATAAAGAAAGCGAGATTGCGTTGGGTAATGTAATTGGATCTAATTTATTTAATATATTTTTTATTTTAGGTTTTTCTACATTGATCCATCCGATTCAAGTTGAATTTACCGCAATCATCGATGGTATCGTTTTGGCGATTGTTTCATTCGTATATTGGATCATTGTAAAGAGAAAAGGACTTGATCGTAAAGTGGGTGCTTGTATGGTCATGACATATATTTTATATACGATTTATATTATCGTTCGTTAAACAAGCTGAAAGGCTTGTTTTTTTGTTAATAAGGCTTACTTTTAACTTAACAATTTCTTAACAAAACAAACCACGTTTCTTAACAATCGTTGTGTATGATAAATCTGTAAACAGAAAAGAGGAAAAAAGAAATGAATAAAATGTTTAAAGGCTTAGCAGCATTTTCAATGGGTGCTATGGTGTTAACAGGATGTGGAGCAAATGATGCAGAAGGAACAACAGATGATGCGATCCATGTAGTATCTCGTGAAGAAGGATCAGGAACTCGTGGGGCATTCATTGAATTATTTGGAATTGAAGAAAAAGACGAAAATGGAGAAAAAGTAGATCATACAATTGATACAGCTGAAATCACAAACTCTACAAGTGTTATGTTATCTACAGTAGAAGGAAATACAAGTGCTATTGGTTATGTTTCTTTAGGATCACTAAATGATAAAATTGAAGCCGCTAAAATTGATGGTGTAGAGGCAACAAGCGAAAATGTTAAATCTGGGGAATATAAAGTATCAAGACCATTTGTTGTTTGTACAAAAGGTGAAGAATTATCAGAAATCCAACAAGATTTCATGGATTATATCTTATCTGAACAAGGACAAGCAGTTGTAGAAGAAAAAGGGTTTATCGCTCAAGAAACAACAACAACATATACTTCTAAAAAGTTAAGTGGAGATTTAACAGTAGGTGGATCAAGTTCAATTGCTCCATTGATGGAAAAATTAGCAGAAGAATATCAAAAAGAAAACCCTGATGTAAATGTAGCAGTACAACAATCTGATTCAACAACAGGAGCTACAAGCACAATCGAAGGTGTATATGATATTGGAATGTGTTCTCGTGAATTAAAATCTGAAGAAATTGATCAAGGGTTGGTACCTACAGTGATCGCAACAGATGGAATTGCAGTCATCGTAAACAAAGAAAGCAGCGTCAAAGATTTGACAACTGAACAAGTAAAAGATATTTACACTGGTAAAATCACAAGTTGGTCAGAAATTGCTGAATAATAAAAAAGGGGGACACCCCCTTTTTTAAAGATTTTATTAGAAAGGATGAATCCAGTGAAAGAAAAAGGACTAAAATATGTATTCTTAGCTTGTGCTTGTTTTAGCATCGTAGCTGTCTTCTTGATTTGTTTTTATTTATTTGCCAATGGATTACCAGCTATGTTTGAAATTGGCGTTGGGGACTTCTTATTTGGAATGAAATGGAAGCCAACAAATGGAATCTACGGAATTTTACCTATGATCGTTGGATCAATCTATGTAACAGCAGGAGCTATCGTGGTAGGTGTTCCAATTGGCATTTTATGTGCTATCTATTTAGTATTCTTTTGTCCTAAAAAATTGTTAAACATTTTTAAACCAGCGATTGATTTACTTGCCGGAATTCCCAGTATCGTATACGGTTTCTTCGGTTTAGTGGTTATCGTTCCTTTATTTCAGTATTTGTTTGGTGGAAGCGGAAAGGGCATTTTAACAGCAAGCGTTTTATTAGGAATTATGATATTGCCAACAATTGTATCTATTAGTTACTCTAGCTTAAAAGCCATTCCCGATTCTTATTACCAAGCTAGTCTTGCTTTAGGTGCAAGTCATGAAAGAAGTGTTTTCTTTATTTGCTTAAAAGCAGCAAAATCAGGTGTTTTAGCCAGTGTGATCTTAGGGGTTGGACGAGCTATTGGTGAAACAATGGCAGTCATTATGGTCGCAGAAAACTCACCAATTATGCCTACAAGCATACTATCTGGAGTTCGTACGATGACAGCTAATGTTGTTATGGAAATGAGTTATGCGACTGGAATGCATCGAAGTGCATTGATCGCAACGGCTGTTGTCTTGTTTGTTTTCATCTTATTGATTAACATTTCATTCTCATGTATTAAAAATAAGGAGGCAAAACAATCATGAATAAAAAACATGTAGATTATGTCAGCTTATTTTTAAAGGCTATTACATATTTGGCATCTATAATTACAATCCTTATTTTGTTTTTGATTATAGCTTATATATTGATTCGTGGTATTCCTAATTTGAAACCTTCTTTATTCTCTTGGACATATACAACTGAAAATGTGTCTATGTTACCATCTATCATCAATACAATTTTTGTCGTCATTATCACTTTATTGATGGCAGGTCCTATTGGCGTATTTTCCGCTGTATATTTGGTGGAATATGCGAAAAAGGGAAGTAAATTAGTCAAATTGATTTTATTGACAACAGAAACATTAGCAGGAATCCCAAGTATCGTTTATGGACTTTTTGGATCCTTGATGTTCGTGATTTCATTGCGTTTTGGATTATCACTATTCTCAGGATCTCTAACTTTGGCAATCATGGTTTTACCAACAATTTTAAGAACGACACAAGAAGCGTTGATTGCGGTTCCAGATACATATCGAGAAGCAAGCTTTGGATTAGGAGCTGGTAAAATTAGAACAATATTTAAAATTATTCTTCCGGCTGCTTGGCCAGGAATTTTATCAGGTCTTGTATTAAGTATGGGAAGAATTGTTGGGGAAACTGCCGCATTGATTTATACATCAGGTACCTTATCTAAAGCAAGTTTTGATTTGATGAAACCAGGAAGTACTTTAGCAGTGCATATGTATAAATTGATGTCAGAAGGATTATACACAGATCAAGCATGTGCAGTGGCAGTTGTATTATTATTATTTGTCATACTTATGAACGGAATATCTTCTTATTTAGGAAACCGATTTGCGAAAGGAAATGAATAACATGGAACAAGATAAAATTGAATTAAAAGATGTACATCTATATTATGGAGACTTTCATGCGTTAAAAGGCATTAATATGCATATCAAGAAAAATGAAATTACAAGTTTTATTGGTCCAAGTGGGTGTGGAAAAAGTACATTATTAAAATCTATCAATAGAATGAATGATCTTGTAGAAAATTGTAAAATTGAAGGTCAATTCTTACTAGATGGACAAGATATTTATAAAAACATCGATGTTAATGGTCTTAGAAAACGAGTAGGAATGGTATTCCAAAAAGCTAACCCATTTCCTATGAGCGTCTATGATAATATTGCTTATGGTCCTAGAACACATGGAATTAAAAAGAAAAGTGAGCTAGATAAAATTGTAGAAAAGGCATTGAAAGATGCAGCACTGTGGGATGAAGTTAAAGATCGTTTGCATAAAAGCGCTTTGGGATTGTCTGGTGGACAACAACAACGTCTTTGTATTGCTAGAGCTCTAGCTATTGAACCAGAAGTTTTATTAATGGATGAACCAACCAGTGCGTTAGATCCTATTTCTACAAGCAAAATTGAAGAATTAACATTACAATTGAAACAAAAATATACCATTGTCATCGTAACACATAATATGCAACAAGCCATGCGTATTTCTGATAAAACGGCGTTTTTCTTGTTAGGAGAATTAATTGAATTTGGAGATACTGAACAAATATTTTCACAACCAAAAGAAAAGAAAACAGAAGATTACATTACAGGGAGGTTCGGTTAATGGTTTCTACAAAATTTATTCGTCAAACAAAACAATTAGAATTATTGATGACGCAAATGGGACAAGATTGTTTAAAGGCTATTCATGGTTGCAAGTATGCCTTATTAAAACAAGATACCATCATGCTGCAAGAAGTTGATGAATTACATGAACAAGTGACTGAAACAGGAAGAGAATGCGAACAAATATGTATGAGAATTCTATTGTTACAACATCCTGTTGCCAAAGACTTACGTCGTATTACAGTTGCTACAAATACCATTCGAGACTTTGTGCGTATTTTAGATCAATGTAAGGAAGTTGCGGATTTAATCTGTGAACAAGAAATGATGAGCTCATTGGTCGATCAGTCAATTGAAGATTTATTTGAAGTCGCTTATGAAATGATTGGACAAGCCATTGAAGCATATGTACAAAGAGATGAAAAAGTTGCACGTGATTTAATCCAATATGATGATAAAGCAGATCAAGCTTATGTGTATGCCAAAAACTTTTATGTTGATAAATTAGCTGAAAAAGAAGAAGAACCTAATGTTTTAGTCAATTTATTGTTAATTGGTAAATATTTAGAAAGAATTTGTGATCATGCAGCTAATATTGGACGTTGGGTCTTATATCAAAAGAATGGTGTTTTTGAACAATAATATAAAAATTGAATAGATAAGTATATAGGAGAAAACATAGTCAAAGAACAGAATTATGATATGTTTCTCCTTTTTTACTAGGAATATATTTTTTATTCTATTTATAGATCATCTAAAAATCTTCCTCATTTTCAAATGAAAAGAGTGCAACCACAGCACTGGATGCACTCATCAAAAAATACAGAGCTTCTGAATTTAAGACATTCCATAACTTTGCCGAAGATCTGGAAAAGTATGCTGATTTTATTATTCGATCATTCACTACTGTTCAAGTAAGTAGAAAAACAGTAGCTGAAGAAGAATATTATGCGAGACTTTCCGATGATATTATGGAGTCCTTCAACAGGAAGCCCAAAGACTATAAGAGAAATACAAGAGGCTTCTCTAACTTTAATTATACTCGTAATCGTATTCTATAGTCTACAAGAAAGTGTTTAATTACTTTAAAAATCACAAAACAATTATAGATTCTTGAGCAAACTGTTGCGTAAATATATAAAATATACAAAAATAGGAACTATATCATAAGCATAGTTCCTATTTCAAAAATATCACTTTTGACGTCCTAGGTAGACGTGTATAGTTAATTCCTAGATGGTATCCAAGTAAGGTGTAGTGATTATTCGACTGCTTTTAGTGATTCAACCATTTGAATCTTTTTCAATTTTCTATACATGAAGCATTGAACTAATATCGCAAAACAAATCGTTAAAATAAAGCTAATCGCAAAGCTAGATGGTAAGATTGTTCGAGCAAACATCACATCGTCCATCTCTGCTAAATTCATGATCAAGTGATGCAATCCAGTGCCTAACCATAGACCTAACAAGGATCCTATGATTGTCAATATGATAATTTCACGATTGATATAGGCACTGACTTCTTTCATCGTAAATCCTAGTACTTTGATTGTGGCGATTTCACGCATACGTTCAGAAATATTGACATTGCTAAGGTTATATAATACGACAAAGGCTAAGGCAGCTGCCGAGATAACCAATACGACAACGATGATAGAAATACTCGAAATCATGTTATCAAAGTTTTCTTGTAGTGAAGAATAGAAAGTAATTCCTTGAACAGAAGGCAAGTTCATGACTTGTTCACCAAGTTTCTGCTCGTAAGTTTCTGTTTGTTTGTTGGTTTGAATCAAATATGTTTTATTTGTTTTCACAAAAGAGTCCCATGTGTTGTAGATATCTCTAGATACATATAGATGATGACCAACATAATTTTCAAAGACATTGGAGATGGTACAAGTGATTTCTTCATTGTCGGCATTTGTGAAAGTAAAATCATCTCCAGGTTTGATATTTAATTGATTAGCAATTTTTTGAGATAAGAGAATTGAATTTTTATTCATTGAAAGAGATTGATCACTATTTTCTTGTTTCAGATGGATGAATGAAGGGAAGTTTTCAAAATCATCAATGATATGAACTGTGATTGTAGCTTCTTTGCCATCAACTGTCGTTTTGACAGGGATTTGTTCTTCATAATAAGTACTTTGTACCCCTTTTAAGTTTTGAATCTTATCATAAAGAGATTGACTCGAGTTTTTAGCTTGTATAGATGCATCATATTGATAAATGACATCAAATTGTTGATGGGCGATATCGGAAATACTATCATTGATTCCAAATCCGGCGACAAGTAAAGCACTACATCCTGCAATACCAAAAATCGTCATAAAGAAACGTTTTTTATATCTAAATAAATTTCGTGCCGTTACTTTATGTAAAAAAGATAATTTAGACCATACTGGTTTTACATATTCTAATAAGATTTTCTTTCCTGCTTTACCCGCTTTTGGTCTCATTAATTGACTTGGTACATCGA
>Kit_p2__coassemble_1855_pt1 | contig 13540 bp, 17 predicted proteins | sample Kit_p2__metabat2_low_PE_059 | metagenome-assembled genome bin Kit_p2 | reverse complement strand
AGAACAAGTCGCAAAATTACACTTTAAAAATACAGAAAAAATCAGAGACATGTGATCTCTGATTTTATTTTGTATTTTCATCGATTGAAACATTTACTTGTGTTGTATACGTCAATTGTACAAGCTCTACACCCGCATCGCGGAACATTTTTTTGCTCGCAATATTGGCTTCTGTACCATCATATTTATCACTTTCATAAACAACACAAGAGATGCCAGACTGAATGATTGCTTTTGCGCATTCATTACAAGGAAATAACGAAACATAGATTGTACAACCTTTTAAATCTTGAATGCTATTTAAAATCGCATTTAATTCCGCATGTACAACATAAGGATATTTGGTATCTAAGAAATCTCCTTCTCTTTCCCAAGGAAAATCATCATCTGCGCAACCTTTTGGAAAACCATTATATCCCAAGCCAACTACTCTATGATCTTGATTTACGATACAAGCACCCACTTGAGTATTTGGATCTTTACTACGCTTTGCACTCAAATGAGCCATGCTCATAAAATAAGCATCCCAACTCAAAACATCTGTACGTTTCATACTGAATCTCCATTCCTTAATGCTTCTAATACTTCTTTAAACTTTGGTTCTAGATCCACTTCAAATCGCATTTTTTCTCCTGTCGTAGGATGAATAAACTCAATTGCTCTAGCATGTAAAAGCTGTCCGTTTGCTTGAATGGTCTTACGGTATCCGTATTTAGGATCCCCCGCAATCGGATGATCAATATATTGTAAATGAACACGAATTTGATGTGTTCGACCTGTTTCTAATTGACATTGAATATACGCATAATCTTTAAAATTCTCTAAAACAGTAAAATGTGTCACGGCTTCTTTCGAATTTTTAGCTGTTACCGCCATCTTTTGACGATCCTTTTCATCCCTTCCAATTGGTGCATTGATAGTTCCATAAGAATGAGAAAAAGGATGATGTACAATCGCTACATATTCTCGATAACATGTTTTATCAGCCAATTGTTCTGATAGTTTCATATGTGCACTATCATTCTTGGCAACCACCAACAAACCTGATGTATCTTTATCAATACGATGTACGATACCAGGACGATATACACCATTGATTCCACTCAAATCTTTACAATGTGCCATCAATCCATTCACCAAAGTATGACTCGTATGCCCAGGTGCAGGATGAACAACCAAACCTTTCGGTTTATTAATGACAATAATATCATGATCTTCATATACAATGGACAGATCCATTTCTTCTGGTAAAACATCTAGAGATTCCGGTTCTGGAATTTGCACAGAAACAAGGTCTCCAGTTCGAACTGTATATGATGGTTTTTCAATTGCTTCATTGACCATCACTAAATCCTGATCTAATAATTCTTTAACACGTTTTCGACTAAATTCTAAGCGATTCGCTAAAAATTTATCGAGACGATTTCCATTTAGTTCTTCTTCGATTCTAAATTCTCTTGTTTCCATTTCTTTTTCTCCTTATATTCATCATAGATCATATAAATAAAAATTAGCGCAAAACCGCAAGTGATACAGATATCCGCAATATTAAAAACAGGAAAATAATATCCAAAAATATCAAAACTAAAAAAGTCGCGAACATAACCAAAGCGTAAACGATCGATGAAGTTTCCTAATGCCCCAGAAAAAATTAAGGCTAGTGTCCACTGATATCTTTCATCTTCACTTGTAATATATAAATAGATAATAAAACCAAGGGCTACAATCGTTAATACCGCAAAAAAGAATGTTCCTGCACCAGCAAACAAACTAAAACCTGCACCCGTATTTTGAACATATGTTAAATCAAAAAAATGCTCAATAATGGTAATGCGTTCATGTAAATCAATGCTTTTTACTACAGCCCATTTTGTCCATTGATCCAATCCCAAAGTGAATAGAACAATCAAGATTGAAACAATACTAGATCCAATTTTTCTTTTCATATCGATTCCTTTCAAAATGGTTTATTTTTACGATGTAAAAACAACATCTTTATAAATAACCACGTACTCATTCCTAACGCAAAAACAAATCCGATAAATCCCAATACTGGAATGCCTAAAATCGTTGGTTTCATATTGGTCGTACATAATAAGCTAGAGCCAACAAATAAAGCCGCAATTAAAATACATATAATAATTCGGTTGACCATACGATCGAGTTTCGCAAAAGGTTGCTCACTTCCTAGCAAGTTTAAATTCACTTTAACTTGTCCTCGTTGAATTAATTTTAATACATCACTAGATTGTATTGGGATTTCCAAACTTCGATTCCATGCTTCTAAGCTTTGCTTAGTAAATTGCTTAGAGGCTTGAATCAAATCAACTTGTTTAAATGTTGAACGATGACTCGCTACGATTTTCATCATATTTGTTTTAGGATTTAGATCCATCAAAGTCGCTTCCATAGTCATCAGACCTCTAGCAAGCATAGATACACCCTTTGGAAGTGCGATACGATATTGATGACAGATTGTAAACATATCTTGTACCATTTTCGCAATATCAATTTCATCTAGAGATTGTGAAAGATATTGATCCATGAATTTCTCAATCTCACTGGTAAAATGAGCATAATCGATTTCGTATTCACATACCCCAATTGCGAGAATTGTATCAACCAATTTCATCGTATCATGATAAATAATCGCTTTAACACCATTTTTCATCAACTTTCGGTCACGTTGAGAAAGAATGCCCATCATCCCAAAATCAATCCAGACTATTTTTCCATCACGAATTCTTAGGTTACCAGAATGAGGATCTGCATGAAAAAAACCATTTTCTATAATCTGGGTCAAATAATTATAAGCTAATTTATCCGCAATTTCCGGAAGATCATATTCCTTTTCTTTTAATGTATGATGATCAGAAATATCAATTCCTTCAATATATTCTAATACAAGGACATGTTTATGCGTATAAGCATCATAAACTTTTGGTGCATCAATAAAGGCACAATCTTGATATTGTTCATAAAACATCTTTGCGAACTTTGCTTCATTGGTAAAATCCATTTCTTGTTGCGCTGTTGACCAAAATTCATCGATCACCATATCTAGATCAACAACAGTACTAATCACATCAGACAAATTCAAAAACTTAACCGCTTTTTTTAATAGTTGGACATCTCTTTCCATCCAAGCATAAATATTCGGACGTTGTACTTTTAAAACAACTTTATCCCCATTGATCAAGGAAGCAGCATGTACTTGGGCAATGGATGCAGAGCCTAAAGGTTTAGGATCAATTTCTAAAAATATGTGGTCATACTCTTCCCCATATGTTTCTTTTAATATGGATTGAATGGTAGTAAATGGCATTGGACTTACATTGGAACGTAATTTCATCAATTCTTTACAATATCGCTCCGAAAACATGTCTTGGCGAGTTGACATGATTTGACCAATCTTGACAAAAGTGGGACCTAGATCTTCTAATATTAAGCGTAATTTAATAGGATCTAAACCCTTTTGTATTTTATGTTTTCTTAAAATTGAAATGATTTGTGTAAATCTGGTCCCTTTTGAATACGTTGAATCTTTAGACATGTCACATCTCTTTTCTATCTATTTTATGTTTTAAAGGGGCATTGATACTTTGTTCAGGTTGAATCCAAGTTTTTAACCCATGTTTTAACGCATGCTCAAATTCATTTTTAAACCATAATTCCTTATCAATTATATGCCCGATTAAATGTTTCCAATTGGGTGTATCTTCCATAAAATCTCCTAACGTGTTTATTTTAACACAGAAATCATGTTTCTAGGAATATCTTTCATAAGAACGATATGAGACCATAAAAAAGACAATCGTCTAAAACGACTGTCAATACGATTGATTTTATTTTTTATGGCCAACAAGTGAATTGGCTCCTGATTTAATCACATCAAAGAAACTTAAAGAGCGTAATAAACGATCGCCAGGAATATATTGATTCACCGCGCGTAATGTTTTCTTATTATCTCTTGTTGAAAATGTAAAATGATTCTTATCTTTTGTGAAAATCACAAATCGAGCAATTTTTTTATTAAATAAAACACTTGCTTCAACACGGTCGACTTCTTGCCATGGGATTTGAACAAAATCTCTTAGATTTCGCTCATTATAAAATTCAAAAGCCTTATCTCCCACCATAATATCTCCATATGTCGTTAATCCACGCATCGAAGTTGCTTTGATTGAAAAATCTACTTTTGTATTCAGAGATTGAACCATACTGTACCTCCACTATAAGAAAAGGCCGGTATGACCGACCTCGTCAACTTTAATTATCTTACATAATTCCTGCAAGATGCGCAAGGATACCCACTGCAAATAATGCGATGATGATTACAATTGGAGAAACTTTCTTCTTTAATAACCAGCAGCATAATAAAGTTAATAATAAAGCTGCAAGTCCTGGAATTAAAGAATCTAAGTTTTGTTGAAGAGTTGTCACTTTTTCAACATTCAAACCAGCAGCCCCTAAAGAACTATATTGTTCTAAAGCTGCTTTCACACCTGCAGAGCCTTCTGGTAAACTAGCCCAATCAATAAATGCACCCGCAGATTGTTTTACTGTAGAAACAACAGGTGTAAATTTCACACTTACCCAACGTTGTACAAGAGATCCGATGATGAACATCCCTAAAATAGAAGCTCCAGAAGTGATTTTTCCTAATAATCCGCCAGATAAATCTTTTGTGATTTCTGTACCTACTTTATATCCAAATTCTTGAGTATACCAAATAAACGCAAAACGAATGACGTTCCATGCGACAAAGAATAACAATGGTCCCATGATATTTCCAGTCAACGCAAGCGAAGCACCCATAGCTCCTAAAATTGGACGTAATGTAAACCAGAATGCTGGATCCCCAACACCTGCCAAAGGTCCCATCATACCAACTTTAACCCCTTGAATCGCTTCATTATCAATCGGTGCTCCATTAGCCTTATCTTCTTCTAATGCCAAAGTAACACCAACAACAGGTGCTGATACATAAGGGTGTGTATTATAGAAGGCCATATGACGTTTTAACGCATCAATTTGATCTTCTTTTTTAGGATATAAACGTTTGATTGCTGGAATCATGGAATAACACCAACCACCATTTTGCATACGTTCATAGTTCCAAGAACCTTGAAGGAACTGATGACGGAATGCTACCGAAAAACGATCTTTTTTTGTCAATTGAATTCTTTCAGCCATTTTACTTTTCCTCCTTCAAAATCCTAATAGTCATTTAAGATATCCCCTAATGGATCGCCTGATCCACTAGATCCACCATTTGATTTTGCATGATCTTTAAGTCCTAAGTAAACAAGAGCAATAACAACACCAATGACACCTAAACCAATCAATGTGATTTCTGGAATACATGCGAACACAAAACCTAAAGCAAAGAATGGCCAAGTTTCTTTTGTTGCCATCATATTGATAACCATCGCATACCCAACAGCAGCAACCATACCACCACCGATAGACATACCATCGGCCAACCATGCAGGCATCATACCCAAAGCATCTTGCACTGCAGAAGCTGGAATCAAACAAAGAGCAACTGCTGGAATCATAATACGAACCCCTTGCATCAAGATCGCAACAACTTGCCAGAATTCAATCGCTCTAAAATCCCCTTTTTCTGCCGCACTATCCATGATATGAACAATAGGAATTGCCAAAGTACGACAAATCATCGTTAAGAATAAACCAGCTACAGATAATGGGATTGCGACTGCGATGGCAGAGTCAATAACAGTTTTTGAATCCGCAGCCCCACCTAAACCAAGCACCATGATAATGGCACTTGCCACCGATGCAAGCGCAGCATCTGGTGCAATAGCGGCACCAACATTCGCCCATCCTAGAGCGATCATTTGTAGTGAACCACCAAGAATGATTCCTTCTTCTAAGTATCCACTTACTAAACCGATCAAAGTACATGCCACAATTGGTTGATGGAATTGAAATTCATCTAGAACTCCTTCCATACCAGCTAGAAGGGCAACAACTGCGATCAGTACGATTGTAATTACAGACATGATTTTTCCTCCTAATTATTTAGCTAATTCAGATTTTGCTTTATTCAACAAATCATCCACATTTTCTCTAGAATCAGCTGGTACTTTACGTACATCAAATTTGACACCTAGAGATTTAATTTTTTCAATAGTTTCCACATCATCCATGTCCATTGCGACTGTTTTAGAACATACTACTTTACCAGCAGAATGCGCCATAGAACCTAAGTTCAATTCTTTAATGTCCACGCCTCCTTCAATAGCACGTAATGCATCTTGAGGAGTTTCAAACAACAACATTGCTTTGGTAGCTCCAAAACGAACATCTTTAGCCACTTGGATCATTTTATGAATTGGCACAACATTCGCTTTTACACCAGGAGGTGCAGCTTGTTCGATCATGCTTTTTCTCAATTCATCTTTGCTAACTGCATCCGATACAACAATAATACGATTTGGTTGTACAGCTTTTGTCCAAGCTGTAGCGACTTGTCCATGCAGTAAACGAGTATCAATACGAGCAAGTACATATTTGATCTTGCCATCACCTAATACTGTTCCCTCTGGAATGGCCCCTTGAGGTGCATTGACAACCGGTGTCGTTTCTTCTTTTGCTGGTTCAAGTTCTTCTGGGCGAACTTTAGCACCTTCTCTTGCGGTTTCGACAACATGACTTGCAATTTCATGAGCTTTTTCCATTGACATTCTTGACGCGTAAGTTTCAATCAACATCGGTAAATTTAAACCGGTTACGATGGCCCACTTGTCTTCATGTCCTGCAATCAAACCATTGGCTTGATTGAAAGGTGTTCCTCCCCAAAGGTCCACTAAGAACAACACTTCGTCTTGGTTCTCGAATGAAGCTATCGCAGCTTCCATTTTTGCCCTAATGTCTTCTGGTCCTTCACTTGGCATCAATGTACAAGCAACAACGTCTTGTTGCTTTCCAAAGATCATTTCTCCAGATTGCAAGATGCCATTTGCAAATTCACCATGACTGGCAATGATAATTCCTACCATTTTTTTACGTCCTTTCTATGTATGCTTTTAGATATCAAAGACAAAAGCGATTCAAAAATATTTATATTATCACCATGGTTTGTAATCGCTTTCATATCTAATAACTGAGCTCATTATAAAATCATTTTTCCCACGAATCAAGCTTTTTACACATTTTTTCACATTATTGAGTTCAATTATGTTATTAATTTTATTATTTACCCATAATCTATTCATTGTATCTATAAATTAAAGAAAAAAAAGAATATGAGAATGAATTCCCATATCCTAATTAATTCGTGAACTTGTCATAAAATTTCATGCTTTCTAAAACACTTGTATCTTCAATTGGATTATCATCCAAGCGTAAAGATTCAAGTAGTTCTAGATTCTTTAATGGCGTTACATCAGTGATGTAATTTGCTTTAAGCGTTAAAGATCGCAAAAATTGAAGTTCTGATAAAGGAGATAAATCAGTAATCGCATTATGATCCAATCGTAAATATGAAACATAAGGTAAGTTTTTTAGAGGACTTAAATCCGATATGACATTATTGTATAAATCGATATTACATAAATTTTGAAGTTGAGACAACGGTGTAATATCTGTAACATCATTATTTTCTAATGATAAGATCTCTAATTGTTTCATCTCTTTTAAACAAGTAATATCCCCTACATGGTTTCTTCCTACATTTAAAGAAACCATATTTTCCATATCTTTCAATAAAGAAATATCACTGATTCGATTGGTAAATAAGTCAAGATGACTTAATTTGTTGGCTCCATGTAAAAAATCAATATTTAAAAGCTGACAAAAACGAGCATCTAGAACTTCTAAATTTTTTACACTATGAAACGCATCAACATGCTCTACTGCATTTTTAGAAATATTTAAACTTCGTAAATGATCCATATCATTTAAAAGCCTCATATCTTTAAACTTTGTTTGTTCCATAGAAAGCTCTTCAATTTGTTTCAAATCTTTCAAAAAAGTAAAATCTTTAATTTGATTAAAATCAAGATTTAACCGCTTTAAAGATTTAAATTCTTTTAAAACTTCATAATTTTGAATATATGGACAATTCGAACAGTTTAATTCTTTTAAATTGGTCATAGCCAAAAGTGGCGATAGATCACTCATTAAATTTGTGGAAAGATCTAAAACTTCCACATTTGGTAAATATGTAAGATCTTCGATATTAAATAATCGCATACCTCGCATATTTAATTTTTTCAAATGTTTTAGCGTTCCCAATATAGCATAACTAAAAGGTCCATTTTCCGTATTGATGCTGACTTCTTTTAATTTTTTACAACGTTCCAAGTATTCTAAAGAATCCACTTTTGCGCGTTCTAAATTCAACGATTCAAGATCAATCATACCGGCAATACTGGAAATATCCATTGTATAGAGTTTATTTCGAGAAATATTTAATTTTTTTAATTGTCGATATCCATGAAGTGCTTGAATATCTCTAAGCTGATTACAAGAAACATCTAAGACTTCTAAATTTCTTAGATCTCGAATTGGATCTAATCCTTCTAATTTATTATTGGATACATTTAATAATTCCAAATTTTCAGCATATTGTAGCCCTTCTAAACTTGTAATTTCATGATTTGGCACTTCAAGATATTTCAAATCTAACAAATCTTCTGGAGTGAGTTCATCTTGTGAAATACGCAATGCTTGGGCAACCGCAGCTTGTAAACTTTCATCTTTAAATAGCATGGTATAACCTCCTATTTCTATGTAATTTCATTATAATCAAAACAATAGCGTTTTACACTATCAATCGAATTATTTTTTAGACAAAGAATAGAAAGTGTTGTATACTTTAATAAAGAATTCACATATTTATGGGTGTCAAGAATGTGATCAATCATAATCATAATCCGATCGTATCTATTAATTTGTGGACAGATAGGAGGTAAGTATGAACACAGGTAAAGTGAAATGGTTCAACCCTGAAAAAGGATATGGATTTATCACCAGTGCTGATGGTAAAGATGTATTCGTGCACTATTCTTCAATCAATGCAGAAGGATATAAAACTCTAGAAGAAGGCCAAACTGTTACTTATGATATCATTGAAAGTGACCGTGGCCAACAAGCTAGCAATGTAACTGTTACAGAGGCTGAATAATACACACAAGCGCTTAAATAGCGCTTTTTTATAAGGAGAGAATTTCAATGAAACGTTATGAAATCGTTAAAAACTATGTATACGAACAATTTTCAAAAATCAATCATATCCCTGTGCGCATTGCTGCACTAACACATACATCTCAAGTAGATGCTTGTATTACTTTTTTAGCTATTGCTCGAGGGCATAAGCTAGAAAGAGCAAAAATCACTGCCTTATTTCATGATTATGCACAATATATCGATAATTGTCCGCACAGCCAACATGCGAAATATTCTTCTTTACATGCTCATAATTATCTAGAAAGCACCAATTTGTTCTCCACAATAGAAATTGATGATATTTGCTATGCGATTTCTCAACATTCTTTTAAAGATCAAGTCGATTCCCCTCTATGTGAACTCATTAAAGATGCCGATGTTTTGGCTCGCTTCTTAGAAAATCCCAATGCCTCATTTACAGAAACACAAAAAAAGCGCTTGCTAAAAGCATGCGCTGATATTCAAGTTAATTAATTTGTTACATGATCTTGTTCAAATGATTGGTAATGCAATTCGATATTCGTATCGAATTGTTTTTTTATAGATTGTAAAGTTTGAATAAATAAATCATGATCATAAACAATCCAATCGATATATGAATAACTCTTGCCAATGGCGCCCCCAATTACTTTACCAGCATGAGTCTTAGAAATCGCTTCATCAAGCACTTTTGATAGATTTTGTCGAAATAAAGCATCTTCCTTATTTTGGAATGGATTGGCATAATAAATATATCCAAATTCCCCTTCTTTTGATTTTAAATCCCATAAAACATCCGTCTGATTTTCAATCGTTTCTTCAATTAACATTGGATGTGTTGTAAATATATATTTCATATCTTTACGTAATGAATCGTGTACGATATCTTGAATCGGTTGATAGATTGAATAAATATCTTGAGGTTTCGCATATTCCTTCCAATGATATGTATCCACCAAAGACATCACAACTTCATAAAAGTCGATTAAATTACAAAATGTAGAAACTTCTTCACTAGGCACATCAAGAAAATCAACGAATGAAATGTAGGCTTCATAAGCACATTCTCCTAATGCTAACTCTAATAAATACATGCTCATTTCTTTTTTATTTTCAGGATTTTTGATCAAATTGAAACCTGGGCAATATACTTGGCATGATAGTGTTTGATTTTCTTCCTGTACGCGATAAAAAACATGAAAATCATTTAAATTATAAATCATATCTTTTATTTGAATTTGTGCTTGTACAGCTTTTGAAGAAAGAGGAGGTAACGCATCATGAATCACCCATTTTTTTTGAATAGAGCTAGGCGCCACTTGTTTTAATAAAGTGGCCAAATATTGACTTGTTTTATTAGGACCAGTATCAAATGTAATTTCAAAGTCATCATAAATATTTTCAACAAAAAAATGACAACCAGAGATTTCCATGGAGAGATCATCTAATTCTTCAACGATTCCATTTAAAGTTTCATAATCATTTTCTTGTAATGATTTTTGAATAAGACTTTCTTTTTTTTCAAATACATTCCAAAAATGCTTAGCATGAGATAGTGCGCTCATATATCCTCCTTCGTTACTATTTTTGTTTCTGTGATCAAAAGATCCATCTCAACATCCGTTTTTTTAGGGATGAAGTCATTTGTATATTGACAATCAAAAGCAATCCCAATCTTTTTCGCATTGGTTTTTTGAAGATACCGGTCATAATATCCTTTTCCATATCCGATGCGAAATAATCCAGAAAAAGCGACCATAGGACAAATCACCACATCCAAATCTTTAGGTATGATCTTATTTTCCTTTTTTGGTTCTAAAATGTGGAATTTTCCTTGATTCAGTGATTGCGTATATCGATAAAAATCCATCGTTGTATCATTCAATACAACGGGAAAATAACAGTGTTCATAAGGCATAAATTGGAGAATGTTCACTTCTCCAAAAGCTGGCATATATAAACCAATATTTCCTTTTAAAAATGGTTGTACCTTTTCAAAAATCTTTTTTTCTTTTTCGAATCGATTACTGATAACAGTACGTCTATGTATATATTCTTTACGATTGATCATAAGCTCTTTCTATGGCAAAAGGCTCGTAAAACGAGCCCTTATTGTTAACCAATTGAATCTGTCATATCTAATTTCAATAATTGATTTAATTCAACAGCGTATTCCATTGGTAATTCTCTAGTAAATGGTTCCAAGAATCCCATGACGATCATTTCTGTCGCTTGTTGTCTTGATAACCCTCTAGACATTAAATAAAATAATTGTTCTTCACTAATATTTGAAACCGTTGCTTCATGTTCGATCTGTGAAGTATCATTTCTAGATATATTTAGAGGAATCGTATCACTTCTTGATTGATTATCCAAGATCAAGGTGTCACATTCCACTTTACTCTTCGCATAGTGCGCCTTTGCGCTATGAGTAACCCAACCACGATAATTGACTTCACCACCAGTACGAGCTACAGATTTAGAGATAATTGTACTTGAAGTATGATCTGCTAAGTGAATCATCTTACTTCCTGCATCTTGAACTTGATTTTTAGAGCCTACCGCAATAGAAATTGTTGTTCCTTTAGCATATGGCTCTGCCAAAATACAAGCTGGATATTTCATATTGATACCACTACCAACATTTCCATCGATCCATTCCATATGGCCATTTTCATACACTTTTGCACGTTTTGTAACTAAGTTAATGATATTATTCGACCAGTTTTGAACCGTAGAATATCGACAACGAGCATTTTTATGTACATAGATTTCCACAACTGCCGCATGTAAAGAATCTTTAGAATAAATTGGTGCTGTACATCCTTCTACATAATGAACGTCTGCTCCTTCATCTACGATGATTAAAGTACGTTCAAATTGTCCCATTTGCATAGAGTTAATTCTAAAATAAGATTGTAAAGGCTTATCTAAAGTCACTCCCTTAGGTACATAGATAAATGATCCTCCAGACCAAACCGCGGTATTTAATGCAGCATATTTATTGTCTGTATATGGAACAATCTTGCCAAAGTATTTTTTAAATAATTCTGGACATGTTTTTAAAGCCGTATCCGTATCGAAGAAGATTACACCTTTTTCTTCTACTTCTTCTAACATATTATGATAAACAACTTCACTCTCATATTGTGTAGAAACACCTGCTAAAAATTTTTGTTCCGCTTCAGGAATCCCTAATTTATCAAAAGTATTTCGAATCGTAGAAGGCACATCTTCCCAACTTTTTTCTTGTTTATCACTCGGTTTGATATAATACGTATAATCATCAAAATGAATATCACTTAAATCAGGGCCCCAATCTGGATTCTTTTGTTCCACAAAAGAATGATATGCTTTCAAACGCAAATCAAGCATCCATTCTGGCTCTTTTTTTATAGCCGAAATTGCTCGAACCGTTTCTTCACTTAGCCCTTTTTGTGTTTTATATACACTGACATCTTCATCGTGAAATCCATATTCATATTCATTGGAAAGTGATAGTTCTTTTTCTTTACTCATTTGCTTTTCCTTCACTTTCTTCTACCATTTCTCGTAAAGCTTTCCACCCAATCGTAGCACAATTGATTCGATTCGCTTGTTTCCCTACATTTTGAAAAGCTATCGCTTCTTCTAAAAGATCTTCATCATATTCTCTTTGATCAATCATAGCGAAATAGTTATCTAATATTTCATGAACCTCTTCTAAGCTTTTGCCTTGTACGAGTTCTGACATGATTGAAGTCGAAGCCGTTGATATCGTACAAGCTTGTCCATCAAAGCGAACATCTTGAATAGTCCCATTTTCTATTTTTGTTTGCACAGTAATATCATCAATACATGAATCACTGGCCATATGTCTTGACAAATACGTCGTATCGTCTGTTAATTCTTTATTTCTTGGATATTGATAATGATCCATTATAATATCTCTTAATAAAGTTGGATCGAGTCCAGACATTGTTTCACATCCTTTCTCAAAAGAAAATATCTACACAATTCTGTAAATTGGCTTGTTTCAATGCTTCAATCAACACATCGACATCTTCTTTCGTGTTATAAAAATAAAAACTTGCTCTACATGTTCCCGCTGTTTTTAAAACATCTACTAATAATTTTGCACAATGTTGTCCTGATCGAACTGCGATCCCTTGTGTACTTAAATAACTTGCCACGTCTTGAGCAGGAATCAAAGTATTATGATCAAATACATTAAATGTACAAATTCCACTTTCACTATTGGCATTATAAACATGAATCGAAGGAAGATCTTGAATCTTTTCTAGAAAGTATCGTTTCAAAGTAACTTCATGTTCATGAATTTTAGATTTACCAATATTTTGTAGATATGTCATAGCAGCAGCCA
>Kit_p2__coassemble_1852_pt1 | contig 13543 bp, 14 predicted proteins | sample Kit_p2__metabat2_low_PE_059 | metagenome-assembled genome bin Kit_p2 | reverse complement strand
ATCCATTTTATTCGCAATATCATTGTTTATTTTATTCATACATGCATCTTTTTTCAAATAAAATAGGTTATAAAAGATACGCTAATTATGAAAGATCAAAACAAAACATAATTTTTTTTCATAAAATAATTCTTTTGAAAACCGTTTTATTTTTTGATTGTACTACTTATCCAAAGTATATCATATGAAACAAAAAATAAAATGTGCTCATTCATCTATTTACTTAAAAAAGGATCCACTCCTGTAAAATACAAGAATCAATCCTTTTACTTTCATAAGTTTAATACAACTCTGATGTTTTCTTATATTGATCACAAAATGTTTGTAAAATCATTTTTAAATCTTGTAACGTGTTGATCTGAGAACAAGCATTTTTAAAGACATGAGAATTTGGCAGTCCTTTTAAATACCAAGAAGCCAATCCTCTCATTTCACGAATCGCAACGACTTCTCCTTTTTGTAAAACAAGATCTTCAGCATGTTCTAAACAAATAGAGATTCGATCTTCGATACTAAATGTATGATGTTCCTGCGTGATTGAATCTACGCATTCTTGAATCAAGAAGGGATTGCCAATGATGCCTCTTCCAATCATGACCCCATCACATCCAGTTTCCTCCATCATGCGTAGGAAGTCTTCCACACTACGGACATCGCCATTGCCAATCACCGGAATCGATACCGCTTCTTTGACTTTTTTAATATAGCTCCAATCTGCTTTACCTTCATACATTTGGCTACGCGTTCTACCATGAATTGTAATCGCACTGACTCCGGCTTCTTCCATAGCCTTAGCCATTTCCACACAGTTGATATGGTCCATGTCAAATCCTAGTCGCATTTTGACCGTGATTGGTTTATGACTAACTTTGACCATTTGTGACACAACTTCTTTGGCATACTCAATATCTTTCATCATATAACTACCTGCTTTGGCTTTGATGACTTTATTGACTGGGCATCCCATATTAAAATCAATGATGTCGCAATTTGTCTCTTGATCTAAGTATTTTGTTGCGAATAAGATCGTATCGATATCGTGACCAAAAACTTGGAAACTTACTGGATGCTCTCCTGGGTCACTAATGCACATTTTTTGCGTCTTCTTTGAATCGTAATACAAAGCTTTATCACTCACCATTTCATTACAAACCAAAGCAGCACCAAAGCGTTTGGCAATTTTTCGAAATGCTAAATTACTGACACCGGCAAGGGGTGCAATTACAACTGGATTTTCAATATAAATATCGCGAATATAAAAGCCTTTAGGCATTTTTTAATGTCTCCACAATTGCTTCTAATTCAGACTGACTAAAATGATATCGTTCATTACAGAAATTACATGTGATCTCACATTCATGATCTTCATCGATTAATGTTTGTAATTCATGAATCGGTAAAGTTTTTAAAGCTTTCGCCATTCGACCTTTATCGCATGGACAATAAAAAGATACATCTGATGTACTTAACACTTTCGCATCTTCAAATAAATCGTTTGCCAATTGTTCTAAAGAAGAATCATCATATTCTTCGATGATCGTAGACATTGGTTTTAAGCCTTCTAGCACATGCTCGCAAATACGAATGTCTGTATCTGTCGCATCTGGCAACATCTGAATAATAAGTGCTCCTGCACTACGAACATTGCCGTCAGTTCCAATCAAGACACCTACGCTGACCGCTGTTGGCGTTTGTTCAGATAACGTAAAATAATACGCAAAGTCTTCTCCAATTTCTCCGCTCACCAACTCCACAGTTCCCGTGAAATTTTCTTCCATACTTAGATCTTTGGTCACCGTTAGCGTTCCTTGATTACCGACAACAGCTCCTATATCTAATTTTCCATTGGCTTTAAAAACATCTTCTACGTGAGGATCTGAAACAAAGCCACGTACTGAACCATCTGAATAAGCATCCACCATGATTGTCCCCAATGGACCATGTCCATTGATCGAGATCGTCAACATTTCTTTTTCATCTTTTAACATGCTTCCCATCATGCTGCCAACCGATAATGTTCTTCCTAAAGCTGCACAAGCACATGGGTGTAGGTCAAAGCGATCTCTTGCCTCTTGGACCAAATCTGTTGTTCTGACTAAATATAAGCGTACTCTATCTTCTAATACCAATGCTTTACATAATTGATCTTTCATATATTGCCTTTCTAAAAGAAAAGACGCATCGCGTCTTAATCTTTCTTTTTCGTTAATTCATTCATCGCATCATCTAATGTTTTTTGATCCACACCTGTTGGGATTTGAGGTGGTGTTTGTTCTCCCACTTCTTCGACAACTTCTTCTTTTACTTCAACTATAGGTGCATTTGGATCTGTCATTTGACCATAATTCATCAAATTCATGATTTCTTCATTGGTCAATGTTTCATGTTCATATAAAGATTGTGCAATCAAATCCAATAAAGTCTTATTTTCTTTTAAAATATGAAGACATTGATCATGACATTCATCCACGATCTTGCGAACTTCTTTATCAATTTCATCCGCAACCCCATCAGAATAAGAACTTCCTTGTGTATAATCACGGCCTAAGAATACATTTCCTTGAGGGTCTGCATATTGGATAGGTCCTAAACTAGACATACCATATACACGTACCATATTTTTAGCGATTTTTGTCAATTGTTCAATATCATTGACCGCACCGGCACTGACTTCTCCAAAAATCAATTCTTCTGCACAACGGCCCCCAAGCAGTCCTGTGATCTTCGCAATAAATTCACTTCGACGAGGGAAGTATTTTTCTTCTCTTGGTGTCATCAAGTTATAACCACCTGCTTCTCCACGAGGGATGATTGTAACTTTTTGTACCATATCCGCATCTTCTAATTTTAAACCAATTACCGCATGTCCAGCTTCATGATAAGAAACCAACATTTTATCTTTTTCTGTATATTTCTTACTTTTCTTCGCAGGCCCCATCATAACACGGTCAATCGCTTCATCTAAATCTTGCATCGTAATTTGTTTTTGTTTACGACGTACAGCCAAAATAGCCCCTTCATTTAAGACATTGGCTAAATCAGCTCCAGAGAATCCTGGTGTACGTTTTGCCAAGTTTTCTAGAGATACATCGCCTGCCAATTTTTTATTGCGCGCATGCACTTGTAAGATTTCTTGACGACCTTTGATATCTGGTAAATTTACAGTCACGCGACGGTCAAAACGACCAGAACGCAACAAGGCTGGGTCTAGTACATCTGGACGGTTAGTAGCCGCAATAATTACGATTCCATTATTGTCAGTCATTCCATCCATTTCAACCAACATTTGGTTCAATGTTTGTTCACGTTCATCGTTTCCGCCGCCCATACCAGCGCCACGTTGACGACCAACCGCATCAATTTCATCGATAAAGATGATACAAGGTGCACTTTTTGCGGCTGTCTTGAACATATCACGAACACGACTTGCCCCAGCACCAACAAACATTTCCACAAAGTCAGATCCTGAAATCGAGAAAAATGGCACATTGGCTTCTCCCGCTACTGCTTTTGCCAATAAAGTTTTCCCTGTTCCAGGAGGACCAACCATTAAGATCCCTTTAGGAATATGTGCTCCCATATCAGTAAACTTTTTAGGTGCACGTAAGTAATCAATAATTTCTTTTACTTCTTCTTTTTCTTCTTCACAACCAGCTACATCTTTAAAACGCACTTTAATATTTGATTCAACACGCGCTTTGGATTTTGTAAATTCAAAGGCTTTGTTGTTTCCGCCTCCCATTTTAGAGAACATAAAATAGAAGAAAACCCCAATAATGATAAATGGAATCAATTGTCCAATCAAATTGATCCACATGCTTCCTTGATTTGGATCTTGAACAACAACTTCCCCTTTACCTTCTGATAAAGTTTCTGTTAACCATTCAATATTTTCATCTGTATTTGGCACCAATACCGTATATCCAACAACTTGTTTTTTGTCAGTTTTGTAAGTTCCTTCCACTTCGATCACAGTAGGCATAATCGTCAATGAACTTTCTTGGAACTCCACTTTTTCTGCCTTCTTTTGGAAGTCAGTATAATTCATACGGACTGAATTTCCTTGTGCACTATAAGCCACTAGAGAAATAATAATACAAAGAATGAAAATGGTTGGTAAATAATTCAGCCATTTTTTCATAGTTTAACCCCCTATTCGTAAATCTCTGGTTTTAATACCCCAATAAAAGGTAAATTTCTATATTTTTGGTTATAGTCCAAACCATATCCAACCACAAATTCATTAGGTACTGTAAAGCCTACATAATCTGCTTGGATATCTACAACACGACGATCTGGTTTATCTAATAAAGATACAATCTTCACATCTGTTGCTCCCTTATTTAAAAACATTTGTTTCACTGCCATTAAAGTACGACCTGTATCAACGATATCTTCTACAACCAAAATTGAACGATCGCGACAAGATAAATCCATATCTTTATCAATACGCACATCCCCAATGGATTCTGTTCCATCATAGGAGCTGACTGACATAAAATCAATCTCACAAGGGAAAGTGAAACGTTTGATCAATTCCGCCATAAAAGGTACACTTCCTTTTAATAGGCCCACAACAACAGGCACGCGAGACAATGCCATATAATCTTCTTCAATCGCTTTTGCTAATTCAATACAACGATTTTCTATTTCTTTTTCAGTTAATAATATTCTTTCTACATCTTGGCTAATCATGTGTATTCTCCTTAAATTTACAAAAAACATTGTAACATAAATACATTTGGTTTGGCACTAAAATGTTGGACATCACAGCCCAATTCAGGGACAAAAATGACTTTTTTCTCATTATTTTCAATCACTAGCCATTTTTTACGAACAATTCGATTTTTTTTACGATCAATAAAGAAACGAGAAACCTTCTTTTTCCCAAATCTAAGCTCGATCACATCCCCTGGTTTAGTGTTTCTAAGCACGATAGGAAAATCATCCTTTGTGAATGTAATTCCTTGAATGACCTTTCCTGTTTGCGAAAAGAACGGCATTTTTAACTCTTCTAAAGAATTATATCGAATGGATATCGGCTCTCTTTTCTTTTCACAAAAAAGCATTCCTTGATAGGATTCTAATTCATACTCTTGTAGATCAATCAAACAATCTTCTTGAATCTGTTCACATAAAGACAATAAATGTTTTTTTCCATAATGTCTATGCGTATGCTTATAAAGATATAAATCCAAAAGAAACCAAGGTTCTCCATATGACAATAAAGACTTTACACTTTGATCCCATTTTTTTAAAAAGTCTTCCGCCTTATTTCTTTTTTCTTCCATTTCATGATTTTCAGCCTCAATTTGAACAAGCCATTGATATTTTTCCTCTTTATCCAATTTTTCTATCCATTGATGACGAATACGATTTCTTTGATAGTCATTCCCTAAATTAGATTCATCGATTCCATAAGAAATTCCATGTTCTTGACAACGAGCTAAAAGATCATCTTTATCCATTGATAGTAATGGACGAAAGATCCAAAATCCATGTCGCTGAATCTTTTGAGCCAATCCATAATGATCACATAAAATATTTCTTTGTTTCTGCATTTGATACGTTTCTAAAAGGTCATCTAAATGATGCGCTACATAAATTTCATTGGTTTGATATCGTTTAGCTATTTCTTCAAAAAAATCATATCGGACATCTCGTGCCCAACTTTGAAAATTGCCTTCATGTGTATATACAGGCCTCAATATATGATAAGGAATATGATGCGCTCGACAATACGAAACTACGATTTCTTCATCTCGTTTGGCTGTTTCTCTTTTCTGATAATTCACATGACAAACTACAACTTCTTGAGAATATTGTTTTACTAAGATATCTAATAATGCCATACTATCCGGTCCCCCGGAACATCCTATAATTTTTATCATGCCATCATTGTAAACTAATTCCCATCGATTAACAATTTTATACGTTTTTTTATCGTTTGAAACAAAGCACCATTGGGATCAATATGTGCCTTTCGATCAATCACCCTTGCCGTATTGATCCACTTTACATCATTTAAAAATAATACCGATGGTTTATTTAACCCTTCAATACAAGGGAGTGCATAAGTATGAATATTTTGATCTTTGTCAGCCTTTTGATACGTCTTTTGGTTTCCGCTCATTGGGACAACAAATGCCTTCGTGTGCACGATTGATAAAACTAAGCCAAAATGCAGATAACCGATTTCATTAATATACGCATTCCCAAAATCAATAAAACAAATATCTCCTACAACCACACGAACATGAAGGTCTTTACTTGAAAAATATTGTTTGCGCTGACAATAATTTAATTTACAGATCATATAATCATATACTTCTTCTTTCGATAATGTTTTCAACATTTTTTGTTCCATCAAAAAAGCTTCTTGAATCAAAACTTGCATCTTATTCTTTTGGATGATCTTTCTTTTAATTTTTAGCCATTCTTTTGGTTCCATATCTCTATTGGAACATAACTTTATGACAAAAATCTTTCTATTAAAAAAAGCGGGAATTAATTTCCCCGCTTTTTCATGATCCAAGAAGATAACTGTTTTCCTTTTTTAAGGATTCTTCGATACAATCCCATCAAAGGATGAAACTTCTCACTAATCATCGCACTTTTTTCAATAAAGAGCTCTACACCAACCAAAATCACAAAAATCGTCAATAATCCAATCCCATTATTGATCATATATACATAGGCGCTAAATCCAAATAAAGCAGTCAATCCACACATAATCATGACCGTGTTACGATGACCAAATCGTTTCATCAATAAATGATGTAGATGACTTTTATCCGCCTCTAAAAATTTATGTCCTTTTAAGGTCCTTCGTAATATGGCAGAAACCGTATCAATGATCGGAACCATCAACAATAAAATAGGTAAGGCAAGAGTCAATACCGTAGAACTTTTAAATCCGACCAGTGAGATTGCCGAAATCATAAAACCAATAAATAAAGATCCACAATCCCCCATAAAGATACTTGCCGGATGGGCATTATATAATAAGAAGCCAAAGATCGACATCGCCAAAATAAAGGTCATATTGACGATATCAAAGCGACGTTCTATAATCGCAAGACTACCTGTGACTACCAAAATTACTACGCTCATCCCTCCAGCCAAGCCATCTAATCCATCGATCAAATTGACCGCATTGGTGATCCCTGCTACCCATAGAATAGTAAAACAAATAGAGATCCAAGGCACATTAATCACAAAACCAAAGGGTAAACGAATACTATCGACTCCTACGCCATAATATACTAAGATCAAGGCCGCTACCACTTCCAACATCAATTTCACCAAAGGCTTCATATCAATCAAATCATCAATAAAACCGGCAAAAAACATGACGCTGCCGCCGATCATCATCCCAATGATGGCACGATCGGCTTGCACCAAAAAAGACATTGTGACCAAGAAAGCTAAATATATAGAGACACCACCAATACGAGAAATCTTTCCGTGGTGTACAGTTCTTTTATTTTCTTTGGCATAGGCCTTTAAATAAATCGATATTCTTTTGACCAAAGGCGTCAAGCTTACAGAAATCAAAAAAGGCAATACCAAGGCTTGTATTTCTATCAAATTATCGCCACGCTTTCAATGCCTCTATCATATCGTATTTTGGTTCATTTGTACAAAAAACTCGACAGTCTAAGCCTTGTTTTAACAATTGTCGTAACCCAAAACAAGAAGCCAAACCACCACTCAATAAGATCCCTTGTTCTTCTACATACCCTCGATATTCTTTACCTAGAGAACCATAATATTGTTTCGCCCATAAAACAATTTGTCGAAACGTTGCCTCCATACAAGGCCATAAATCCATCGCATAAATCTGTACACGAACATATTTTTGAAAACGATCCAGTCCTACACAAGAAAGAACTGGATTTTTTTGTTCCCAAAACGCATTCGATGCCGCTTCTTTTAACGCACACGCATCTTCTGGTGTAATCAAACATCGCGTTTTTTGAGCTACGATTTTTTGAATGGATTCATCAATTTGTTTCCCCGCAAAATGAATCGTCTTATGTGCCATCAAATGCCCATGGGCACAAATCCCTAGTTCCGTATATGTATGTCCACTATGAATCATAAAACAAGGCTTTTCTGTTTGTAAAATTTCCATGTTCGAAATCAATTCCATATGTTTCGCCCCTACTTGTGCCAAACACTCTTCCCATTTTTGTTTATCTTGTTCCGATAAATCAGTAGGAACACTCACCATAAAACTAGGTCGAAAAATACTTTTTGAGGAAATGGAAGAAATCATCTTTAAAATAATCGTAGACATGTCGCACAATAGATGTCCTTGTTCCAAAGGATATCGAACTTGTACTTTTCTTTGGTCTGTATAAATATACTCTAATGCTTCTTTGGCACAAGCAATCACTTGATCATTTTGTATCGCGATCACATTAGGCCATTCTATTTCTACTTGTTTTTGATAATCATATAATCGAATTTGATGACCCCCGGCATCTAATGCATACCAATGATCAAACATATTTAAACTCCAAATCCATTAAAAACCGTCAATTCTAAGATGGCTTGTGATGAAAGATATGCCAAGATCAAAGAAAGAAGGAACATCAAAATCGTAACCTTCATCGGTTGACGGACTTGGCAAAATTTATCGAATTGAATCGCACTGATCGCATAAAAACTTATGCCAAAAAGCGCAAAAAATAAAATATATCGTAAGATCGAATACCACATGATATTTCCTCCTATCCAATCGTAATCACACGAACAAAATGATATTTTTTTAAGAGCTTTTGTTGCGCATCCATCAAGACTTTCTCATCCGCACTAAAACCCATCAAACTAGAACCTGATCCAGACATCAATACCCGAGATAGTCCTGTTTCTAACATTTCTTCTTTGATGGATTCAAGTTCTGGCACCAATTGAAATGCACAGGGTTCTAACGCATTATCTATACATTGAATCAACGCTTCAAAATCTTCTTTTTCAATGGCTTTTTGTATCGCATCCACATCTGGATGCATCGGTTCTTGACTATGCCATTGAGAAAAAGCTTCTGGTGTAGATACACCTTGATCCGGTTTCAACAATAAAGCTTTCAATTTCCATGTCGTATGAATCGGTGAAATCACTTCTCCAATCCCTTGTACCCTTGCCCATTGATTATATAAACAAAACGGAACATCTGCCCCTACTTGTTTGGCAATCTGTACTTGTTGATCAAATGAGACATTTAAATTCTCTAATTCTAAGATTGCTTTACATACCGCTGCCGCATCGGCACTGCCCCCAGCAAGTCCCGCTTGCATTGGAATATCTTTTTTCACATGTACTTCATAACAATGTTCCAACTGAAATTGTTCTCTACAAATTCGAATCATCTTTGAAATCGTATTGTCTAGTGGCAACAATGTATCCAAACACATGACCTTATCTTCTTTGGCGATTGTAACTTCAATTTCATCAAATATGTCGATTGGCACCATGACCATATCTAATTCATGATATCCATTAGGATACGTAGAAACTACATCCAATGCCAAATTCACTTTTGCGGGTGCATTTATCTTCATGTTTTTTACCTCATTTTCTTTTATTATACGAAATCTATTCTGTTTTATCCTAGAAAAGATCCAACCTATGTTGGATCTTATACAAAATACGATTGACTCACTGAGAAAAGACGCAAGAAATCTTCTAATTTTAATTGTTGAGCTCGCATCTTGGGATCAATGTTTGCTTGTTCTAAACAAGATAAAGCATCTTCTTTTTTTTCAAACATTGATTGAAAATTATTATAAATCGTTTTACGACGTTGTGTAAAACAAGCTTTAACCATCTTAAAAAATTGTTCTTCTTTTTCTAAAGCATATCGATGATGGAATGTAAATTGTACAACCATAGAATCGACATTGGGTTTTGGCCAAAATACATGACGAGATACATCCATGACCTTTTTAACATCACAACGATATTGCGTAATGACACTCAACGCATTATATTCTTTTTCGTTTTCTTTGGCTAAAAAGCGTTCGCCAACTTCCTTTTGCATCATCACTGTAATGCGTTCAATTGGTTCTTTGGCTTCAAATAAACGAAATAAGATGGGTGTTGTAATATAGTATGGCAAATTCGAAGCAAATACCACCTTTTGTCCCGGTTTTCTTTTATCTCTAATAATCCCTTCAAGATCTACTTTCAAGATATCTTGTAAGATAATCTCTAAATGATCAAATCCAATTTCTTGTTCTAATACTTGTGGTAATCTTTCATCAATTTCAAACGCAATGACTTGATCTGCTTTTTGACATAGACATTCTGTCAACGCCCCAATTCCTGGACCAATCTCAAAGACAAGCTCTTGGGCATCTTGAATAGCTGCATCCGCAATCTTTTCGACCACTCTCGGCTCAATGATAAAATTTTGTCCAAATGTCTTCTTTGTGAATACTTGATAACGATCTTGGATCTCTTTTGTTTTTTTGATCGTGGCAATTGATGCTTTCATAAACGCCTCCTTTTATACACTTTTCTTTAATTCATCCAATGAAATTCTCATTTGATTCAATCGCTTAAAGCATGTTTTCGCATTACATGGGCCAATATGGAATGCGTGACAAACTTGATTTCTTTTATGGGCACTATCTGCTTGTCCTGATAACCCCAATTCTACAAAATCATCCCATTCTATTGTCTTTGCCTCTTTTTCAAAGGTAACACAATGAGATAAAGCATGCCAAAGATCTTCTTTACTCGCATGCTCCACTCCTACTTTTTTTGTGGTTCTTGCTTTGGCTTTTTCAATAAACGCATGTTTACATCCAGGGACTTTTTCATCGATCCAACGTCGAATATGTTCACCAGGACTATCCGGATCAGTAAAAATAATCACATCTCGAGTCTCTTTGGCTTTACGAATCCGATCAATGGTACTCTCAACGATTTGATCTCCCCCTGTTTCGATCGTATCACAATCAAAATACGATTGAAGCACATTCGTATCGTTTTTTCCTTCGACCACGATGATTTCTTTGATTCTTTCTTTCACTAAATTTCCCCTTCTCTATAAGTAAATCCAGATCCATGCACTTGATTGACATCCGTCACAATCATAAATGCCTTAGGATCAATATCATTAATCGCCATTTCTAATACGGGATATTGTTTCGCGTGAATGACGCACATCAATACTGGACGATGTTCTTTTGTATAACCCCCTGATCCTTCTAAAACGGTCACTCCACGATCTAATGTTTTCAACAAATATGTTCGAATTTCTTCCCATTGATTCGAAATAATCATGACATTCTTCGCCGATTGTGCCCCTAACATGACCATTTTATTGATGACTTGCCCTGATACAAAGACAGACATAACACCAATTAAAGCGGCACTCAAACTATGGGCAAAGACACCAAGAAGTACTGTTAATCCATCAATGACCATAACACAATTTCCGGTTGGCAACTTCGTGAACTTATGTAAGACCAACGCAAGGATATCCATCCCTCCAGTACTGGCATCAACACGAAATACAAGACCTAGACCAATCCCGATCACAACCCCTGAATAAATCGAAGCTAAATAGGGTTCCATAATAAATTGTTCTGTTCCGATATATTTGACCACAGTGGATAAGATTGTCACAAAAATCGGATAACAAATCGTTGAAACAAGTGATTTTAATGCGAATTGTTTTCCCAATAAGATCACACCCAACAAAAATAAAGTGACTGTCAAAAAATTGATCATAAAAACGGTATCCACATGAATCAAAGGATAGAGCGCAACCGAAACACCCGCTACCCCGCCTGTTAAAATATTATTTGGTAAAATTAAAAAACAAACACTACATGCGACAACAAAATTTCCTAATAAAATAAATCCAATATCCTTAATCTTGTGCTTTTCCATACTCTTTTTCTCCCACTATCCTTATGATTATACCATTTCTTCATCGTATTCTAAAGATAAGGAAGAATCCAAAAGCAAGCGATTGCACAATTCAAGTTCCCTACGTATAATAGAACCGGTAAATATAGACGCATAATAAGGTTGCGTGTCTCTACCTGCTACCGTAAATGGCAGACTATTTCCATAAGAATTATGGAGGTATACCTATGAATTATGATGTGATCATCATCGGTGCTGGTCCTGGTGGAATCTATTCCGCTTATGAATTATTAAAACAAGCACCACAATTAAAAATTGGGATTTTTGAATCTGGCGCCCCTTTAGAAAAAAGAAAATGCCCAATCAATGGTACAACCATCAAAAGCTGTATCGGTTGTAAGTCCTGCGCTATCATGAATGGCTTTGGCGGCGCAGGTGCATTCAGTGATGGAAAATACAATATCACCAATGAATTTGGAGGCGACTTATATCGTTATATCGGTTCTCAAACCGCAATCGATCTCATGGAATATGTCGACCAGATCAATTGTGAAAATGGTGGAAAAGACACCCGTCTATTTGTCAACACAGAAACCCATATCGCTAAAAAATGTTTACAAAATGATCTGCATTTATTAAAAGCAAGTGTTCGTCATCTAGGAACAGACACCAATTATATCGTATTAAAAAATTTATATGATCAATTAAAAGATCATATTGATTTCCACTTTTTTACGCCCATTCAAAAAGTCAATGCGCTAGAAAATGGATATCAAGTCATTACCGACAAACAAGAATCATATACTGGAACAAGATGTATTATTTCTACCGGTCGCTCCGGTAGTAAATGGATGGAATCCATTTGTTCCGGTTTAAATATCCATACCAAAAGTGATCGTGTCGATATCGGTGTACGCGTCGAATTAGCCGCTGATACATTTAGTGAATTAACCGATTCATTATACGAATCCAAAATCGTATATCGTTCTAAAAAATACCAAGATCGCGTTCGTACTTTCTGTATGAACCCACGAGGAAAAGTCGTAACTGAAAACACCAATGGGATTGTTACCGTCAATGGTCACAGCTATGAAGACCCTTCTAAATTTACTGAAAATACCAACTTTGCGCTTTTGGTTTCCAACCATTTTACCGAACCATTTTCGCAAAGTAATCAATATGGCGAAAGCATTGCCCGCCTATCAAATATGTTAGGAGGCGGTGTAATCGTACAACGCTTTGGCGACTTGATACGAGGGCAACGATCAACACCAAGTCGAATCGCGAATGGTTTTGTCAAACCCACTTTACAAGCTACACCTGGTGATCTATCTTTGGTCATCCCAAAAAGACAACTGGATGATATCATCGAAATGATCTATGCCTTAGATAAAGTTTGTCCATCCACTGCTAGTGATGATACTTTATTATATGGAGTCGAAGTAAAATTCTATAATATGCAAGTGCAAGTGGATGAACATTTAGAAACTTGTCATAAAAACTTATTCGTGATTGGTGATTGTTCGGGTGTTACCCATTCATTAAGTCATGCCAGTGCTTCTGGTGTTTTTGTCGCTCGTTATATTGCCAATCAATTATAAAAGGGGGTCTAACAGTTAAAAGTTAGATCTAAAATAAAAAAGAACTGGAATCA
>Kit_p2__coassemble_1736_pt1 | contig 14178 bp, 19 predicted proteins | sample Kit_p2__metabat2_low_PE_059 | metagenome-assembled genome bin Kit_p2 | reverse complement strand
AATAGTTGGGCTTGCCCCTGCGAAGATAGCTAGCTGCCGGGTCTTTTTTTATTGTTTTATCGCTTGTAATGAATTATAATCATTAGGATAAATTTTTATTTTCACCATCTGAAAGAGGGGGATTCTTATGGAGAAAAGAAAATTATTTCGCTGGGCTATCAGTATAGTATTGTCTTTCCCATTGCATTTTGGAATCACTTTGAATTTGTTAACTTATGTTCGTACACCTACGTTATTGATTCAGTGCATCGCTTTTTTGATTGAAGTGATGACTATTTTTATTTTAACGAAGAAATATTCAAGTTGGACGCATAGAGATTGGTCGTTACTCACTTTTTTTTATCTCTTTACTCTTACTTATATGTTGTTGGGACGGTTCGATATGGGTGTTGCTTTAACAGAATTAGATCCTTTACAATGGATTCGCTCTCTATATTGGGGAAGTACAGATGAATTAATCTTTGCGTTTTTTAATGTATTAGCGTTTATCCCAATGCCTTTATTAATTGGACATTGGTTTCGATCTCCAATAAAATTAATTCTTTTATGTTTTACCATCTCTTTTTCTTTCGAGGCATTACAATATATGACGCATCGTGGTGTTTTTGACATTGGGGATATATTTCTTTATTGGATTGGGATACTCATGGGTTCTATTATTTACTATATTCTCTTTTATGAGTCTTTATCGGATTGATAAGGACTTTTTTCTTTGTGCTTTCCTATGATTCTATCTTGAAATTTGATATAATAAGCACTACAAAGGGGGAGTTTTTCTGACATATCATCAACTATTAAAAAAAAGAAGATTGGACCTAAAACTTTCCATTCAAGATGTTTCTAGTCAGACGCGTTTAGCGCCTTTATATATTGAAGCTGTAGAAGAAGGACACTTCGATGTGTTTCAGGAGGATACAGCTTTTATTCGTTATTTTATTCATGCCTATTGTGATGCAATCGGTGTCAATTGGAATATGATCTCTGAACAAGTTGATCAGTCGATTCGTCTGTATGCGATGCAAAAAGAATATCAACAAACGCAGACACAACAATTGGCACAAACGCAACAAACACAACCATTAGAGCGTCGTTCTAGAAGTCAAAGAAATGGATTCCAAAAACAACTTGGACATTTTAAAGATAGGCTGCGGTGGACTAAAAAACAATGGATCCAAGCTGGAATTATTACTATCGTGGTTATTTTTGGTCTTTTTACGATTGTGAATTTTCAATTGAATCGCATGGCTCAAAAAGAAGCGGAAATCCAAGCTGCTAAACAGAAACAAGAGCTTTCTGAAAAAGAGAAACAAACAGAATTACTGGCTCAACAACGAAAACAAGAAGCGGAAAAGGAAGCCACTGAGATCATGGATATCAGCCCTGGAAGTAATGTATATTTAATTTCTAATGTTTTGGAACATGGAAAACAAATTCTGTTTGAAATTACTTTGCCAGTGGAATCGAATATCTTAATCTATAAAGATAATCAATTGGTCACAGATGAAAATAAAGTATATAAAGAAAATTTTGAAAAAACATTTACTTTGGAGGATGATTGTACTTTCACTTTAGAAATTATGAATTATGCCAAAAATGAAATTTATGTAAATGGAAAAGCGGTAGTCTTCAATGAAACGTATTGGTATGAAGGGCAAAGCGCAATCTTAGAATTTACGATTTCTTCAAATGAAAACAAACAAGCTACGCAAGCAGAACTTGAAGCAAGCTTATCTCAAGAAGATGTATATGATTCAATGTATTATGAAGATGAGGAGGTTTATGAATGAACTTACCAAATAAATTGACAATTTTAAGAGTGATTATGGTTCCTCTTGTAGTCTTGGTCTATTTATGTATAGATCCTTCGGTCATGATCTTTGATCCTACTAGTGGATTGGCTCTACGTGATGTATTAGCATTTTTGATCTTTGCGATAGCCTCTTTTACTGATTTACTTGATGGTTATATTGCACGTAAAAATAATCTAATCACTTCTTTTGGAAAATTTGTAGATCCCTTAGCTGATAAGATGTTGGTTAATACTTTACTAATCTTGATGGTATATGTTCATCAAGTTAGTGTTATTGCGGTATTATTGATGATTGTTCGTGATCTCATGGTTGATGGCTTACGTATGTTAGCCAGTCAACATGGTGAAGTTGTCAGCGCCGGCTTTTTTGGGAAATTAAAAACGGTTTTCCAAATGATTGCGATTTGTCTAGTTTTACTAAGAAACTGGCCATTTGTATTTATCGGTATTCCTGTTGATCAAATTATGATCTGGTTAGCAACATTTGCGAGTGTTTATAGTGGATGGATCTATTTTGTACAATTAAAGAAATATGTATTGGAGTCAATGTAAGATGGATCAAGCTTCACGATTGATATCTATCTTAAAAAGTAAAAATCAAACAATAGGGAGTTGTGAAAGCTTAACTGCTGGGCTATTTTCTGCCACTCTTGCGGGTATTTCTGGAGCAAGTGCAGTTTTAAAAGGGGGATTAATTACTTATTACACGCCTTTAAAAACAAAGTTAGCGCATGTAGATCCTGAATTAATTGAAAGATATGGGGTTATTTCTAAAGAATGTGCGCAAGCCATGGCTGAAAATGCACGAGTTATCATGGATGTAGACTACTGTGTATCTTTTACCGGAAATGCTGGTCCTGAAACAATGGAAAATAAACCGGCAGGTTTAATCTATTGTGCTATCGCAAGTAAAGATGATATAAAGACCTATTGTTTTCAATATGAAAATTTAGAACGAAATACATGTCGACAACAAGTTGTAAAAGATATGATTGACAATTGTATTTTGTATATTAATAAGGAGTAAGTATGGCGAAAGCAGAAACTAAAGATCGTTTATTAGAAGATGTTTTACAAGAAATAGAGAGAGAATATGGCAAAGGAGCCATCATGAAATTGGGGGATCGTACGGCAGTTGATGTCGAACCAATTCCAACAGGAAGCTTATTATTGGATGAAGCTTTGGGGATTGGTGGATATCCAAAAGGAAGAATCGTTGAGATTTTTGGTCCTGAATCAAGTGGTAAGACAACATTGGCTTTACATGCGATTGCACAAGTCCAAAAAATGGGAGGTCGTGCCGCTTTTATTGATGCGGAAAATGCGATTGATCCTGTTTATGCTAGAAATTTAGGAGTCGATATTGATGAATTGATTCTTTCTCAACCTGATTCTGGGGAACAAGGCTTGAATATCATGTTAATGTTGATTGAAAGTGGCGCAGTTGATCTTGTTGTTGTGGATAGTGTTGCCGCACTAGTTCCTCAAGCTGAATTAGATGGGGAAATGGGAGATCAAAATGTCGGTCTTCAAGCAAGAATGATGTCAAAAGCGATGCGTAAATTAGCGGGAATGATGAACCATAATGAATGTACCGCAATTTTCATCAACCAATTGCGTGAAAAAGTTGGAATCGTATATGGAAATCCAGAGACGACACCAGGAGGACGTGCATTAAAATTCTATTCTTCTGTTCGTATTGATATTCGTAAAGGAGATGCGATCAAAAATGGAACCGATGTAGTTGGTAATAAAGTCAAGGTCAAAGTGGTAAAAAATAAAGTAGCCCCTCCATTCAAAAGTGCGGTTATGGAAATTATGTATGGAGAAGGAATTTCTTATATTTCTGAACTGATTGATCTTTGTGTCGATGCTAATATCATTAAAAAAGCAGGTTCATGGTTTAGTTATGATGGCGATAAATTGGGACAAGGAAAAGAAAGTGTAAAAGCGTATATTAAAAATAATCCTGAATTCCAACAAGTTTTAGAAGAACGCTTAAAAGCCTATAAAGAATCATTGAAGGAAGTCGAATAGCACTTCCTTTTTTTATCGTGTATAATAAAAACTAGAGGTGAAATATATGGCTCGTTTACAATATAATCAAGAAAAAAATCTTTCTATAAAAGAAATTCATAAACCAGTGGTCCTTATGGTTGATATGGTCAATGGTTTTACTAAAGAAGGAGCATTGGCAGATCCTGCTATTTTAGAAATTGTTTCTCAACAACAAAAAATGATGGATTTATTATCATGTAAAAATGTTTTTATTTGTGATGCACATCCTCCTAAAACAAGAGAATTTGAATCTTATCCAAGTCATTGTGTGATTGGTACTTCACAAGAAGAGGTGATTTCCGAATTATTACCTTATGTAAAACAGGTCATCAAAAAGAATAGTACGAATGCGTTTATGGCCCCAGAATTTCAAATGTTTTTAGAAGAACAAATGCAATGGTATGAAGATATCATTATTATGGGATGTTGTAGTGATCTATGCATCTTACAATTGGCTTTGTCTTTACAAGCTTGGGCTAATGAGCATAATAAGACCAATCATCGTATTATTGTTTGTACAGATGGTATTGAAACTTATCACATTGAAAATGTACATGATGCATGTTTTTGGAATCAAGCGGCCATTGACAATATGAAGACCAATGGGATTACTGTTGCAAAGGAGATCATAGAATAGTTTATGAAAGAAAAAAGAAATTTAAGTCTTGTGATGGATTTTTATGAACTCACAATGTCACAATGTTATTTTAATCAAGGATCTCAACAAACTGTTGTTTTTGATGTTTTTTATCGCAAAAATCCTGATGATGGTGGGTTATGTGTCTTTGCAGGACTTGAACAAGTCATTGAATATATTCAAAATTTACATTTTGATCAAGAAGATATCGAATATTTACGTTCATTACATCAATTTAGTGATGAGTTTTTAGAATATTTAGCCAATGTTCGATTTACGGGAGATATTTACGCGATTCCAGAAGGAACACCAGTATTTCCACATGAACCTCTAGTACGTGTAAAAGCACCGATTATTGAAGCACAGTTAATCGAAACGGCATTATTATTGGCGTTGAATCATCAAACATTGATCGCAACAAAAGCACGTCGTATCGTACAAGCTAGCGAAAACCGAGCTGTGATGGAATTTGGCGCTCGTCGTGCGCATAATTTTGATGCGGCTATTTTTGGGGCTAGAGCGGCATATATTGCAGGATGTTCAGGCTCAGCAACGACATATGCAGGAAAAGCATATGATTTACCAGTGCTAGGAACGATGGCTCATTCCTTTATTCAAAGCTTTGAGACCGAGTATGATGCGTTTTTATATTATGCTAAGACATATCCTGATCAATGTACATTGTTGATCGATACCTATAGTACTTTAAAATCAGGAATAAAAAATGCGATACGTGTTGCGAAAGAATACTTAGAGCCAAATGGTTATCGATTAAAAGGAGTTCGTATCGACAGTGGAGATATGGCCTATCTGTCAAAGAAAGTGCGGGAAGCATTAGATGCTGCGGATATGCAAGATTGTAAGATCGTTGTCAGCAACTCTTTAGATGAATATGTCATCGAATCTTTAATTCATCAACAAGGTGCTAAGATTGATTCTTTTGGGGTAGGAGAAAACTTGATCTGTTCTAAGAATGCCCCAGTTTTTGGTGGCGTTTATAAGTTGGTTGCGATTGAAAAAGAGGGAACGATGATTCCTAAGATCAAAATTAGTGATAATGTAGAAAAAGTGACCAATCCAGGTATGAAAAATGTGTATCGTATCATTGATAAACAAACCAATAAAGCCCAAGCGGATCTTTTAGCATTAGAAGATGAAATTTTGGATCCAAATCAAGATTTAACTATTTATCATCCAATGAGTCGCTGGAAATATAAAGTGATTCCAGCGGGGTCCTATACACTTCGTTCATTATTAGAACCTATTTTCTTACAAGGAGAATTGGTATATCATTGTCCAAGTTTAGCTGAAATTCGGGATTATGCCCAAAAAGAGTTAGATTTGATTTGGGAAGAAACAAAACGCTTTACGTATCCACAAGAGTATTATGTGGATTTGACTGAAAAGTTATTGACTTTAAAATTAGATTTATTGAAAAAATATAAATAGAGCGAGGATGATCGCTCTATTTTTTGTCGTTAATGATTTCTTGATCAATATGGGGTTTAATAAAGGATTCTTGCATAACATCCCATAATATCTTTGATCCTTTAGATGTGTTTTTATTGCGGTCTAGGATTTGTGAATACTTGACTTGATGTTCTTTCCACATTTTTCCATTTGTGGCATGGTTGAGCATGATGGGTTGGAATCGATCCATTGTGTGAGCAAACTTTGCTTCTGGTGTTTGACCTTTTTCAAATTCAATCCATAATTGAAAAAAATGAGTGGCTTGATCTTCTGGTAAAAGAGAAAATAAACGATTTGCAGCTTTATTTTCTCTTTCTTCTTGTGTTTTTGTAGCATCTTCATCATAAGCGTAGGTATCCCCAGCATCGATTTCTACAAGATCATGGATCAATAACATAGAAATGGTTTTTAGAAGATCGATAGTTTCATTTGCGTATTCATGGAGAATCAGTGTCATAATAGCCATATGCCAAGCATGTTCGGCATCGTTTTCGTGAGTGTTGTCAGTCTTTAATGTTTGTCTTTGTATTTGTTTTTCTTTATCAATTTCTAAACAAAATTGAAGTTGTTTTTTTAGTCTTTCTTGCATGATCATACCTCTTTTCTGTATACTTAGACCATACAAAAGGGGGAATCTAGATGCACCAAAAAATGCGTTCTTTATGGATTGGCATGGTCATATTGTATCTTGTCGTTTTAGGATATAGTATTTGGATCCAGATTCAAGAAAATGATCTGAATGGTTTGATGATGTGTGCCGTTGCGTTTTTCACATTATGGGCAGTTCCAATCGTTTTTCATATATTACATTTGAAACCTGTTTATGAAATATATAATTTAGCAACCGTATTTGCTTTTATTGCTTGTGTTTGGGGAAGTACATTAGGAGGATATGATCTTCCATTCTTTGATAAATTTCTTCATTTTACAAGCGGGATCTTAATGTTAGGGGGTTCAATGTTGATTTATGCATTGTTAAAAGGGACTACGGTATTTAATACAAAGATAGAAAAACGTACGTTCTATGTTTGTATTATTGCGATTAATATGTCGATTGCTCTTTGTTGGGAGTATTTTGAATATGCGATGCTAGTCTTTTTTAATAATGATGCGATTCGACATTATACCCAAGGCGTTCATGATTCTATGACAGATATGATTTGCGCCACATTGGCTGGCTTATTATGCACTGCATGGATTTATTTTCGTCCAAACTGTTTCTTTTGGAAAATGGTCAACCAATGTATGTCACAAAGAAAATAATGTTTAGAATAGGTTACCTAAGATCATTTGTTCAATAATGACAAAACAAGTTTGTTCCATCGTTCCATCATATAACATACGATGTTTACCACCTTCAATGAAAATCAAACGTTTTAATGAAGGTGTTTTTTTATATGCATGTCTAGAACTATCTGGTGGAATGACTTCATCGGCAGTACCATGTAAAAATAGAACGGGACAATGAACTAAACTGATGGATTCTTTATATTGAGAGACAATATCGGTAAAAGCTTTTGTTTGTTTGGAACTTGGTACTTGTTTTTCTTTTTTTCCTATGTTTTTGATGCTTTTGATCCCTTGTTGACCAATTTTTTGTAAATCTAGATATTGAAAAGCAGGGGCTACTAAAATGAGTTTAGAAACAGGATATAAGCTTGCTAAATAACTGGCAATGACACCTCCCATTGAAAATCCGATCAGGATGACTTCTCGTTTTGTCTTTAATACGTCTTTTAATTGTTCTTCGCATCGTTTGATCCATTGTTTGTAGTTGGCATCGTTTTCATTATGAATATCATACATATCAAATTGAATGACAGTGTATTTCTTTGCGGTAAAATAGGAGGCTAAAGGATCAAATTCATGGCGACATTTTTTACCGAATCCATGAATGGTCACAATGATTGGATTTTTTTCTTTTCGAAATAAAAACATGGGAATCCTTCTTTCTTTTTCGTTTTATACGTTATAATAGTATTGTAAAGAGGAGAAACCCATGAAAGCAACTCTTTTAATCAAAAATATTGAATATTTATATACTTGTGATCGTAATTTTACGATTTTTTCGCGTGCTTTTATCGCTTTTCATCATAATACGATCATTGATCTAGGAACACATTCTTATAAACATTGGTTAGATCCCGCAACACGAGTAATCGATGCGAGTGGAGAAATTGTTGTTCCTGGTTTTATTGACGCCAATTATAAAAGTTTTTCGCATGTCCGTTTAGGGGATCAGCTTCGTGAAAATCATTCTGCATTATTTGCCATGCAACAAAATGGAATTTTAACATTATTGACGAACGATCATCATTCTCAACAACAAACATTGAGTCAAGATGTGATTTATACAAAGACCAAGGTACAAGTACCTATGATTTCTACAGGATATCAATATGAACAAATACAACCAGAGTCTTTTTTATTGTCTTGTGGTTTTGGACATCCTAATTCATATGTTTATAGTATGCAACCTTGCGCGCATATTTTATTTACACAATATCATGTGGATGAAAAAATACTCTTAGAGGCGATGACTTCTAAACCAGCTCATCTATTTGGATTAAAAGATCGAGGGTCATTAGAAATTGGTAAGATTGGAGATGTGCTAGTCTTACAAGTTCCTAGTATTGCGCACTATTTTCAGACACTTGGTCGACCTTTGATTCATCGGATGATCAAAAATGGAATTCCTTTTTATCCGGAATGGATCGTATGTTGATTGAAAACTTTTACAAAACTATTTGACATCGTTTCCATTAGTTGGTACTATTAGACCATAAATTGATGAGGAAAAGAAGAGTACACTCATTTAGACTTTAAGAAGAGAGTCCTTGTATGCTGAAAGAGGATAAAGAATAAAGAGTGGAATATGGTCTTGGAGTTGCATGATCGAAAAAAGTAGGTCATGACGGGAGCGCCCGTTATCGCGATAGAGTATGTTAGTACTCGATGAGGTAATACAAGTGATTGTATTATAAAAATAGGTGGTATCGCGCAAGTTTCAACTTTCGTCCTATGGGATGAAAGTTTTTTTTATGGAAGAAAGGGATGATGAAATTGATCGAATTGAAACACATCACGAAAACATTTCAAACCAAAGATGGAGATGTACATGCGGTAAAGGATGTAACATTATCGATTCAAGAAGGAGAAATTTTTGGGATCATAGGATTTTCTGGTGCTGGGAAAAGCACTTTGGTTCGATGCATCAATTTATTAGAAAGACCAGAAACAGGAGAAGTTATCTTTGATGGACAAGATTTGTTGAAATTGTCAGGAAAAGAGCTTCGTGATCAACGACAACGAATGGGAATGATCTTTCAACATTTTAATTTGATGAAAAGTCGTACAGTCTATGAAAATATTGCCATGCCTTTACGTCATATGAAGGAAGATAAAGAAAAAATTCATGAACGTGTCATGGAATTGCTTCGTTTGATTGATCTTGTCGAAAGAAAAGATTCTTATCCTAGTCAACTTTCTGGGGGACAAAAACAACGTGTAGCGATTGCTAGAGCGTTAGCTAGTCAACCTAAAGTCTTATTGTGTGATGAATCAACAAGTGCTCTTGATCCACAAACAACACAAAGTATTTTACAATTGATCAAAAAAATCAATCGAGAATTAAAGTTAACGGTTGTGATGATCACGCATGAAATGGCAGTTGTTAAAGAAGTTTGTGACCGTGTAGCCGTCATGGAAAATGGAATGGTCGTAGAACAAGGAAATATCGTAGATGTCTTTACAGATCCACTACAACCTGTTACTAGAGCTTTTATCAATACGACGAATAATTTAGGAAAGATCGATGAACTTCTAGTACAAAATCATCCATTGGTTGCTTTGGAAGAGAATCAACAATTGGTTAAACTACAATATCAAAGTAAGAATACTTCACAAGCCTTAATTTCTCAATTATCAAGAGAATACAATGTAGATTGTTCGATTATTTTTGGAAATGTTGAAGTGATTCAACAAACACCATTAGGGACTTTGATCACAATCTTTACTGGAGAGTATCAAGATATTAAAAAAGCGTTACAAGTTTGTAGAGAACATGGCGTACATGTGGAGGTGATGAAGAAATGATGGATCTTTTGATGCAAGTGATGCCCAATGTGGTAGAACGATTCGATATCTTTGTTGAATCAATTTATGAAACATTGATCATGGTCATCGTTAGTGGATTTTTCTCGATTGTCTTAGGAATCATTATGGGAGTCATCTTAGTGGTCACTCGACCTGGGGATATTTTAGAAAATAAATGGTTATATTCTTTTCTAGGAAAGGTCGTCGATTTATTTCGTGCAGCGCCATTCTTGATCTTAGCCTTTGTTTTAACCCCTCTTTCACAAATGGTCATGGGGACATCGATTGGATTAAAAGGTGCTTTTATCCCATTGATCATTGGAACGGCTCCTTTTTGTGCAAGACAAATGGAACAAGCATTGGCAGAAACGGATAAAGGATTGGTGGAAGCCAGTCAATCAATGGGCTTTTCTCCTTTAGAAATTATTTGGAAAGTATATTTAAAAGAAAGTATTCCTTCCATGATTCGAGGAGCTACCATTACTTTGATTTCTATGATCAGTCTCACTGCCATCTTAGGTGTAACTGGTAGTGGTGGTGTTGGTGTATTCTGTATCAATTATGGATATAACCAATCGAATTTTGATATTTTATGGACGAGCTTAGCTGTTTTGGTCTTATTAACGATTATCGTACAAGCAATAGGAAATTATTTTGTTAAGAAAACAACACATTAAAAAATAGGAGGAAATAGTATGAAACATCAATTATGGAAAGGATTATTAACCTTTGCGTTAGTCGCAACCCCTTTGGTAGGATGCTCAAATGGAGCACAAGACAGTGATAAAACAATCACAATCGGAGCAAGTGTGACTCCTCATGCCGAAATTTTGAATAATGTCAAAGACGATCTAGAAGATAAAGGATATACAGTTACAATTCAAGAATTTTCTGATTATGTAAAACCAAATAAATCATTACGCGATGGAGAATTGGATTGTAATTATTTCCAACATACTCCATATTTAGAAGATTGGACAAAGAAAAACTGTGATCATGAAGATGATCTAGTGGCTGCTGCTAAAATTCATTTTGAACCACTAGGTATTTATTCATCAAAACATGCTGATGTAAAAGAAGTACCACAAGGGGCAAAAATTGCGGTGCCAAATGATACAACTAATGAAGCGCGTGCATTACAATTGTTAGCTGACAATGGAATTATTACTTTAAAAGAAGGTGTGGGTCTAGAAGCAACGAAAGCAGATATTGTTGAGAATCCATACAATGTCGAAATTGTAGAATTGACAGCAGAGGTTGTTCCTACAAAACTAGAAGAACTTGATTTTGCGGTATGTAATGGAAATAATGCGTTAAATGCTAAAATTACTGAACATTTATTGGTAACTGAATCGACAGAATCAGCTGCAGCAGATACATATGCTAATGTAATCGCAGTTCGTAAAGAAGACAAAGATTCTCAAAAAATTAAAGATTTATTAGAAGTATTAGAATCACAAAAAACAAAAGATTTTATTGATGAAGAATATCAAGGTGTCGTTGTTGCGACTTTCTAATTGATAGTGAAAACGATTCTTAGTTGAAAGGCTAGGAATCTTTTTTTATTGACAAATAACCGGTGTTTTATTATATTAAGTATATACTTAATTAAGTAAATACTTAAACGGAGGTTTTATGGCATCAAAACGATTTGCGAATGTAGGCGAATATTGTGTAGCTTGTGGTAGCTGTATCAAAGTTTGCCCCATGTCAGCCATTTCTATTTGGAAAGGCGTTATGGCACAAGTAGATAAAGAAAAATGTGTCGGCTGTGGAAAATGTGTAAAAGAATGTCCAGCTGGCACGATCGCATTATATGATCGGGAGGAGAAAGCATGAAACAAAAACATTGGTATGACTATTTATGGTTTGTGACGCCTCTCTATCTAGGACTTGGCATCTTTAATATCATGTTCGCATGGATTGGCATGATCTTCTTTCTTCTGCCTTTATTGATGGCGATATTTAGCGGAAATAAACAATACTGTAATCGATATTGTGACCGTGGTCAATTTTTACAATTACTAGGAGGACGCTTAAAACTATCTAGAAATAAGCCAACTCCGCATTGGATGCGTACTAAAGCTTTTCGATATGGCTTCTTGATCTTCTTTTTCGCGATGTTCTTTCAAATGTTATTTGTCACTTATTTAGTCGCAAGTGGTGCAAATGGTTTACAAGAAATTGTCAAACTATTTTGGACGTTTAAACTTCCTTGGCACTGGGCGTATCATGGAACTGCACTTCCTTTATGGATGGCACAATTTGCGTTTGGATTTTATAGTATGATGTTGACATCGACTTTGATTGGTTTGATTGTCATGGTATTATATAAGCCTAGAACATGGTGTGTATTCTGTCCCATGGGAACGACAACGCAATTGATCTGTAAGGCTAAAGCGGGAAGTTGTAGTTCTTGTCAAGTGAAATAAGGAGAGGTAGAGCATGGATAAACCAGTAAAGAAAGTTGCTGAATTGATGAGTATGTTGGCCAATGAAAATCGTTTATTGATTCTTTGTGCTTTACTACAAAAACCAATGACGGTAGGGGAACTTTCCCAATATGTACCTGATATTTCAGCTCCAGCATTGTCTCAACATCTTCATAAGTTAAGTGCGGCTGGACTCATTTCTTTTGAAAAAGAAGCACAATTTATCCGATATATGATCAAAGATCCCCATCTTCATCAATTGATTCAATTTCTCCAAGAAGAATATTGTCAACAAGAAAATATGTTATCAAAATAAGCACGATATTTCGTGCTTATTTTGAACCCATTTAAAAAACTGACTAGTGATCGATATCGGATTTGGGATTGTTTTGTGTTATGATGTAAACATGAAATCATATCAAGAACTTGTCGATTTATTACAAAATACAAAAGGAATTATTGGAATTGACGGACCATGTGCTAGTGGTAAAACAACATTAGCTGAAAAGTTATCTATTTCATTGCATTGTCCTGTCATCCATATGGATGACTTCTTTTTAAGACCTTTTCAAAGAAGCAAGGAGCGCCTTCAACAACCTGGTGGCAATATTGATATTGAACGATTTTTAGACCAAGTTGGATCTTGTTATCGAAAGAATGAAAATATTCGATATCAAGTTTACGATTGTCATAAGGACAAACTTTCAGAGTGGATTGAAATCCCAAAAAGTCCTCTTTATATTCTTGAGGGGAGTTATGCCCACCATCCAAATATTCAATCGTTATTGGATGTGAAGATTTTTTTAGCGGTTTCAAAGGAGTTACAAAAGAAGCGTTTGCGACAAAGAAATCCTATTTTATATCCACGTTTTGAAAAAGAGTGGATACCATTGGAAGAATATTATTTTTCTTATTTTGATATTCCAAGTAAAAGTGATTATGTTTGTGATATATCATCATGGAATATTGATCTTTAGAAAGAAGTGATTTTGATGACAAAAAAGAATAAAGTTTTGATGGGTATATTGGTACTTTTACTTTGTTTATCAGTGACTTTATATCAATTTGTTCTCGTGCCTAATTATAGAGCTCGTGAGGAAGAAAAAATAAATTCAGAAAAAAAGAAAACCCGCGAACAAGCTCTACAAAAAGAGCACGAGGAAGCAAAACAGATTAAAAAAGAACTCCAAGAACAAATTGATGCATACTTACAAAATGAAAAAATTGATACCTCTGGAGTTTCTATTTATATTGAAACGATGGATGATGAGATCGTATATGATCTCAATGGAGATGTGCAAAGAGTAGCAGCGAGTACATATAAATTGCCTTTAGCGGTAATTTGGTATGATAAAGTCAATGCTAATGAGATTGCACTAGATGATACATTGACATATTTGCCAAACTGTTATGAAGAAGGAGGTCCCATCGGTGCCAATTATGAGATGGGCAGTGAGATTCCATTAGAAGAATTGTTAGAAGAAATGATAGTCAATTCTGATAATACAGCAGGGCATATTTTATTTGAACATTTAGGAGGATGGTGTGCTTTTAAAGAAGTCGCATCGAATTATTCAAATGCCCCTTTAAGTGATGAATTTTTCTCCATTGATAATTATTTAGGCTTAACCTTCAATTTGTTGATATAGGTACTTTCTAAGCGATAGCGAACGGAA
>Kit_p2__coassemble_1725_pt1 | contig 14232 bp, 11 predicted proteins | sample Kit_p2__metabat2_low_PE_059 | metagenome-assembled genome bin Kit_p2 | reverse complement strand
GTATGAAACAAACGATTATTTTTAGAAATCGAACATATCGCATTGATTTTGGATTGGTATTCCTTTTGATCATCATGGGAATTACGAGTTGTTTTTCATTATATAATGCGTTCAACCTAATTAAAGATGGTAGTGGATTATCCAATTTGATCAAACAAATAATGTGGTATGGCATTGGTTTTGGTACTTTGATCTTCCTCTGTTCATTTAAAAATCAATTTTTATTTAAATATATTCATTATGCATATTGGTTTTTAATCGGCTGTCTCTTTTATTTATTTATATCTCGAATTTTAATCAATATAACAGGCAATAATAGTTTTCACTTACCCTTTGCCATCCCAATCAATGGCGCAATATCTTGGTTTCGATTTCCTATCATAGGAGGATTTCAACCGAGTGAGTTTATTAAAATCATATTAATCATCATGATTTCCAAAATCATCAAAGATCATCAAGATCAATTTCCTGATCCTAGTTGGCATGATGATTTACAATTATTGATTCAAATTGGAAAAGTCTTAATACTACCTTTATTCTTTATCTTCGTTCAACCTGATACTGGTTTATGTATTATCATTCTTTTCAATACTTTGGTCTTATTGATGTGTTCAGGAATCCGTAAGAAATATATTTGGATTTTATTTATTTCTATCTTTGTCATTGTAGGAGGATTTTTCTACTTATATTTCAATCAAGAAGACATTTTAAGTTCTTTCGTTTCTAGTTATCGACTCCAACGTATCGAAGCCTGGCTAGAACCAGAAAGACATATTCGTGGTAGCTCTAACCAACTTTATACAGCTTTACTTTCTTTGGGAAGCGCTGGAATTACTGGGTATGGAATGCAGGCTAATATTATTGCGATTCCAGAAGCTCATACAGACTTTATTTTTGCGGCCATCGGACAGTGTTTTGGTTTAATTGGTACTTCATTTATTTTACTTTTATGTTTGATCTTAGATTTATATTTATGTAAGATCGCATATAATGCCAAAGATCGAATGGATCGATTTATCGTCATCGGCGTTATTGCGATGTTAATGTATCAACAAATACAAAATTTAGGCATGATTGTAGGACTTCTACCCATCACCGGTATCACATTGCCTTTGATTTCCTATGGAGGAAGTAGTATTCTTTCTTACTTTATTTGTTTTGCCTTTATTATGAACATTTCACCATTATCAAAAAAAGTCATTCATATTCGACCTTTACGCAAAAAGAAAAGAACTTCAATATAAGTTCTTTAATCGAGTCAAATAAGAATAAGTACGAAATCTCGCAAATCGTACTTTTTTTTGTGACGTAGCAATCAAAATTGAATCCACATCATCAAGCGATATCGACAAATGATCAAAACACGCTTTCGCATAATGTAGAGATTCCCCTTCAATACGAATAATACGGTCTTCTCTCATAATATATGGATTTCGTAAAGAATGATGATTTTGATGCGTAATAGGCATAATCTCACAAAGTTGTAAAACTTGAAGTCCTGAATCAATAACTGCTCCATGTAAAGCACGATTGACAGCTGTAGAACCAGATTGCGTACAAATACAAACACCAGATCCATTACATAATTCAAAAAATTCATCATCAATGTAGACTTCTAAAGATAATGTTTTTTCTAAACTTTCAATTCGAACTTCATTAAATGCATAAAAAGGTGAATCGATATTAGAAACATGCATCTCTAATAAAGGAATTTCATCAATGGTAGGACTCGAATGAAGCAAGTCATCAACAAAAAGATCAATTTCTTCTTTTGTATAATCAACCAAAAATCCCAAAGTTCCAGTATGGATTCCAACCAATAAAATATCATTCAAACAATGAATATATTGGTGAATGCTACGCAAAAGAGTTCCATCACCACCTATAGAAATCACGATCTCAGGATGTTCAGGATCATAGATCCAATGGTTTTCTTCTAATCGAGCATGAATAAAATGTTCCAATTTATATGATGTAGGATCTGTTCGAGTTACAAACGCAAATCGCATAAAATCACTTTCCTTTTTCTTTTAATTATTGTAGCATATTTTTACACGGAGAATCTTATGGAAAAAAATATTGAAAAAGAATTGAAGCTATTAATCAACAAAGAACAATTTGAAACATTATTATCTCTATATCCCTTTGAACCAGCGATCGTTCAAACAAATACATACTATGATACTGAGGATCAACAATTAAAACAAAGAAACAGTGCTATGCGAATCCGTACGATTGATAAACAAAATTACTTCACATTAAAGATTCGTCAAAGCGAAAATGCTCATTATGAGTATGAAAAAGCAATCGATGTAGCTTGTCCACAAGAAATTAAAGATGAACAAATCCTTCAATGGTGTAATCAATTCCATATCCCCATGAATATTAACCCCATTGTTACTTTTAAAACACAACGTTTTAACTATAAAACTAAAGAAGCGATAATCAGCGCTGATATCACATCATATGAAAATCATATTGATTATGAAGTAGAATACGAGTATCTAGCGGAACACGACGGCATCCATACATTGAATCAATTTTTAAAACCTATTGGAGTAGAATACAAAAAAAATTGCCCTAGCAAAATTGCCAGAGCAATGCGAAATTAAAATTTATGTGTTAAACGATAGAAGAAGGATTTTGAATTATATTCTTCTTCTTTTTTCTTATAGGATTCCACTTCTTCTTTCATCTTTTGAAGTGCTTCATTATCTTCTTGAAGAATATGATTTTCCTTTTCTAATTCAGAAATACGTTCCTCTTTTGAACGATTTTCTAATAAAAATGTTTGTTTATTTTTCTCTAATTCAATCGCAAGTCTTTCCTGATATAATAGCTCAATTTTTTCTTGAGCTTTTTCTTTTTCTTCTATAATCGCCTTTAATTTTTCATTTTCATATCGTAATTCAATTTCTACTGTAGACACTTCATGTTTTTCTTTGCGAAAATAAGTAGATAAACGTTCTACACCTTCTGCTTTGATCGTAATACGACGTGTTTCTGGATTCTTATATTTCCAATCTTTATCTGGATTGTCTTTTACTAATTTTGCGATTGCTTTATCTACAGTATTCCGCGACTTTGAGAAATGTTGGCAGATTTGGGCAATATCCATGTCATAAAAAACATCTATTGATTGATCTTTATCTGTCATCACAATCCCCTTCCTATGATATTCATAATTTTTTTGTATTCTAATTGTATCACGCTTTATCAGAATATCAACTATTCATAAGAAATTCCTATATTTTTTTATTGACTTTTTTGATTTTTTATGAAAATCATATTTATTTATCTCTATCACTCATACGAATCATACGAGTTTCATACTTACTTTTCATATCCTTTTTTTCATAATATGAATTTAAAATATGAATAATCATATTTTTTATTATTTTGATATGAATATTCATATTTGTAATTCATATATAAATATATAATCTGATTAATCATATTTTATTCCATATGAATGATCAGATATTTAATTTGAGTTAGAATTTTTTGATATCTGAAATTCAGATGCATAAATCATATATAATAGGATAAAAATATGAACTTATAAAAACCATCTCTCCATGTGTTAAATAATAAAAATTCGTATGATTTGTCACAAATAAATCATACGAATGAGCGGATATTAAGAAATATTACGTCCTTGAAACGCTTTTAGTAATGTTAATGTATCTGTATAGTCTAAATGGCCTCCAATTGGTATACCATGTGCCAATCGAGTCACTTTTACATGATTTTTTAGTAGTTTTGATAGATATAATGCTGTTGTTTCTCCTTCTATCGTTGGATCAGTGGCTAATATAACCTCTTTTGTCTGATTATTCACCCGTTTAATCAAGGAATCAATATTTAATTGGTCTGGTAATACACCTTTTTGTGTGTTAATTGCACCATGTAGTACGTGATAGACACCATGATATGCTTCTATACTCTCGATAGCGGTAATATCTTTAGGACTTTGAACCACACAAATCATATCTTTATCACGTGATTGATCAGAACAAATTATACATACATCTTCATCACATAGATTTCCACAGATTGAACAATGATGAATCCCTTTTTGTACACCTTGTAAAGATGTGATCAATGTATCCATATCCTCTTCTGGCCATCCTAATACAGTAAATGCATATCGTTCAGCCGTTTTCTTTCCTACACCTGGAAGTTTCGTAAACGCTTGTATTAAATCTTCAAATTTCTTTGGGTACATATTTCCTCCTTAATCATTTTGTATTTCTACATTTGGAAAATATCTTTTGATTTGTTGTTCTGTTGATTCAACAATTGGAGTGGATTCTGATTTAGGTTTCACTTCAATCACACATGGTTCAGGTAATGTATGATTTCGCATTCGTGTTTTAAATGATGTGATTACTCTTTGTTTTTGCTCAAAATCTATCGCAAACGCTTTTTTTCGATTTGAGAATAAAACTTCAAAGTATTCTTCATATCCATCTTGATTCTGCAATGTATTGATACCCTTTGCCTCAATTATAGTTGGTACTGAGAAGATCACATATGTTTCTGCACATCCTATGATTTTCGCATTTCGTAAACTAGATGCATATCTGCCATATTCAATCGTATTCATATATACATCATTTTGTATAAATTGTCTTGTATCAGTTTCTCTGATTTTCCTATCTGCTCCTACAAGCAATTGAATAATAAAATCATCTTGTAATATGATTTTCCAATTGTCATTTTCCACTGATTCCAATGTTTCACGTGAAACATCAGATATTGTTTCATGTGAAACATTATCGGTAAATAAAGGCTTTTCATGCACTTTTTGAGATTTATCTTCTCGTTCAGATGGCAATTCACATGATTGAATAATATTATTTACAGTATTTTCTTTGAATACATCCTCTTTAAATTTTTCTTGAAGTGGTCTAACTTGTTCATATGAAGAAGAAATCGATTGTAGTAATGCTGCTTCTAAATAATCTAATAAATTAGAAGCATAGTTAAATTTATTATAAGTATCCATCAACTCTTTCATCAATTCCAAGCGATACAAATGATTTGTTGATAAGAAATATTGAATTAAAACTTGTTTATGTTCTGGCGAGACTAAGGAAGTCTTGTCCGCATAATCTAATATTAAGCTCTCTTTTAATAATGTAATATAGTCAGCGCATAATCTTTTAATATCTGCACCTTGATCCACAAAACGTTGAAGATGAACCATCACATCATCAATATTCTTTTGAGATAGATGTTTATGAATCATCCCAATATCTTCAGATGTTAAGATTCCATAGATTGAACGAACATCATCTATGGTAATACGATCCGGACAATAAGCCACACATTGATCTAGGATTGAGAGGGAATCTCGCATACCACCATCACTTAATTGAGCAATCAAATCATAGGCTTCTTCATCAATATCTATATGTTCATTTTGACATACAACATGAAGACGTTTGATAATATCTGGATTCGATACTTTGCCAAAATCAAAACGTTGACATCTACTAATAATTGTCGGTAGTACCTTATGTGGTTCCGTTGTCGCAAAAATAAAAACGACATGTGCAGGTGGTTCTTCAATTGTTTTTAATAATGCGTTAAAAGCACCTTGTGTCATCATATGAACTTCATCAATGATATAAACTTTATATTTGCCATGCATTGGTGCATATTTAACACGTTCTATCAAATCTCGAACTTCATCAACACCATTATTACTAGCCGCATCAATTTCAATGATATCTGGATGATTTCCTTCTTGGACCAATTTACAATTTAAACAGTTACCACATGGTTGATTTGTAGAGTCTTCACAGTTTAACATCTTTGCGAATATCTTTGCGATTGTCGTTTTTCCTGTACCTCTAGGACCAGTAAACAAATACGCATGAGCAATACGATCTTGTGCCACAGCATTTTTTAACGTTTGAATGATATGTTTTTGACCAACAACTTGATTAAAATTAGTGGGTCTATATTTTCTATATAATGCTTGGTATGACATATAAATCATCACATCCTTTCAGATTTAATTCCTATTTATTATACCATTGAATACTAAAAACTAATGAAAAAGAAGTCTATTTAGACTTCTTTCGTTTCTCTTTAAAAAACTCTTTTAATAAAGATGCACATTGTTCTTCTAAAATGCCTCCTGTATATAATGGATGATGATTGAACGCTTTGATATCAAATAATTGAGTACAAGTATCCACACATCCACCTTTTGGATCATAAGCACCATAATAAACATGACGGATTCTTGATTGAACAATTGCACCCGCACACATAGGGCATGGTTCTAATGTTACATAGAGATCACAATCTTCTAATCGCCAGGAACCAATTTTTTTGCAAGCTTTACGAATTGCGATTATTTCTGCATGAGCTGTACTATCTTGTAAAGATTCTCTTTTATTATATCCACGAGCAATGATCTGATTATCTTTAACAATCACACATCCAATCGGAACTTCATCAATAGAACGCGCTTTATTCGCTTGTTTAATTGCTTCTTTCATCCATTTTTCTTCATTCATATACTTTTTCCTTATATAAAAAAACTACTACACATAATAGAGCTTCCTTAAGGCTGCTTCGTTCCCGACCTGACCTGATTCAAAAGATATCATTGTAGTAGCTTATGTATTATAACATGATTTTATATGAAATCCAATATGATCCATATGAAAAAAACATTTCGATGAGTATTCCTCATACTGCTATTTGATCATATCTTCTTTCATATGAAAAGAAATTTCATTCCAACTATAAAAAAGCCTATTCCTTTAAAAGGAACAGGCATATGAATTGAATAATAAATTATCCGATTTTCTTTTGGCCACCCATATATGGTTGTAAAGCTTCTGGAATTAAAACACTTCCATCTTCTTGAAGATTATTTTCTAAGAAAGCAATCAACATACGAGGCGGAGCAACACAAGTGTTATTTAATGTATGGGCAAAGTATTTATTCCCTTTATCATCTTTTACACGGATTTTTAAACGACGAGCTTGAGCATCTGTTAAATTTGAACAACTACCTACTTCAAAATATTTCTTTTGACGAGGTGACCAAGCTTCAACATCTACAGACTTACATTTCAAATCCGCTAAATCTCCAGAACAACATTCTAACGTACGAACAGGAATATCTAATGTACGGAAGAAATCAACAGTATTCATATATAATTTATGGAACCAATCCATACTTTCTTCTGGTTTACACACGACGATCATTTCTTGTTTTTCAAATTGATGAATACGATATACACCACGTTCTTCAATTCCGTGAGCTCCTTTTTCTTTACGGAAACATGGAGAATAAGATGTGTATGTATAAGGAAGATCTTTTTCGTCTAAGATTGTATCAATAAATTTACCAATCATAGAATGTTCACTTGTTCCAATTAAGTATAAATCTTCTCCTTCGATTTTATACATCATTCCTTCCATTTCCGCAAATGACATGACTCCGTCAACTACGGAACTACGAATCATATAAGGAGGAATAACATAAGTAAATCCTCGTTGGATCATAAAATCACGCGCATAGCTTAAAATCGCTGAATGAAGACGAGCAATATCTCCCATCAAATAATAGAATCCATTTCCAGCTACTTTACGAGCCGCATCTAAATCGATTCCACTTAAGCGTTCCATGATTTCTGTATGATAAGGAATTTCAAAGTTTGGAACTACTGGTTCTCCAAATTTTTGTAATTCTACATTTTCTGAATCATCTTTTCCAATTGGAACACTATCATCAATTATATTAGGAATCTGCATCATTTTTTCTTTCACAGATTCTCTTAATTGTTCTTCTTGTTCTTCCAAAGCATCTAACTCATGAGCAATATCAGCAATTTGTGACTTAATAGCTTCTGCTTCATCTTTTTTTCCTTGTGCCATCAAAGCACCAATCTCTTTCGAAATCTTCTTTCTTTGACCTCTTAGATCATCGGCATGTTGTTGTGCTAAACGTAAATTTTTGTCGTCTTGCAAAACTTCTGTCACAAGATGAATCTTTGATTCTTGGAATTTTTTTCTCATATTTTCTTTGACCAATTCGGGATTCTCTCGGACAAATTTCATATCTAGCATAGCGTTTCCTCCTTCAATAAAAAAAGACATAGTCCCACATATAAAGGGACGATGTCTCGCGTTGCCACCCTTCTTATCTTAATGTTCATTAAGATCTCTTAACATGATAACGGTATGTACCGGATTTTATTACTGATTTCATAAAATCACTCAAAGGTGCTATTCATCATATAAAATCGATATTTTCACCAAACCATATCGTCTCTAAAACTATTTTATATCACTACTTTTCCTTCTCAATGTTTTCTTTTATATTTATATCATTATTTCTTAAATTCTTCAATATCTCAAAAAAGAACATATCTATTCAGATATGTCCTCTTGTTCTTCATGATCAACCAAAGTTACACGAGTAACTTTCGCATCGTCTGTTAAATTAATCAAACGAACACCTTGTGTATTTCTTCCATAGATACCAACATGTTCTAAGCTTGTACGAATCATAATGCCTGAACTAGATACAATCATAACATCTTCATCTCCTCGAACGGCTTTAACACTGACCAATTTTCCAGTCTTTTCCGTGATATTGATTGTACGAACACCTTTCTTACCTCGAGAAGTCAATCGATAATCTTCGAGTAAGCTACGTTTACCATATCCATTTTCACTGATGGATAAGATAGTATCTCCTTCATTCGATAAGGCTGCACCTACAACAATACTTCCATCACAATTAAATCCGCTTACACCAGCCGCTGTACGTCCCATTAATCGAACTTGGTCTTCTTTAAAACGAACTGCTTTTCCATTACTTCCGGCAATAATGATATCATCATCTCCCGTGGTTAAGCGAACAAAGGCTAATTCGTCATCTTCTTTTAATGTGATGGCGATTTTTCCATTTCGATAAATACTATCAAATTCTGATAAAGCTGTTCGTTTTACAATTCCATGTTTTGTGACAAATAATAAATTCTTATATGCTTCGTTTTCTCTTGGAACTGATAATAAGGTTTGAATTTTTTCACCTTTTTCTAGTGTTAATAAATTTACAATTGGTAATCCTTTAGAAACTCTAGAAGCATTTGGAATATTATATCCTTTCATACGATATACACGTCCCGTATTGGTGAATAATAATAAATAGTCATGTGTCGACATAGATATCATCGTATCAATAGAATCTTCTTCATTTAATGTCAACGATTTAACACCACGGCCTCCACGATTTTGAGCTTTATATGTATCTACAGATTGGCGTTTGATATATCCAGATTCAGTCATCATAATAATGACATCTTCGACTGGAATCAAATCTTCATCTTCCATATTGTAAATCGTATCACTGATTTCAGTACGTCGATCATCTCCATATTTCTTGTCGATTTCAGTAAGATCATCACGAATAATTTGTAGAACTCGTTCATGATTTGCCAAGATATCTTGAAGATCCGCAATAGTCTTTAACAATTCATTGTATTCATTTTCAATCTTATCGCGTTCCAATCCAGATAATCTTCTTAACTGCATCGCCAAGATTGCTTTGGCTTGAATTACAGAAAGACCAAATGTATCACATAAATCTTGTACAAGACCTGCTTCATTTTTCTTACTAGAACGAATCAAATGAATGACTTCATCGATATGATCCATCGCAATTCTTAATCCTTCTAAGATATGCGCACGATCTTGTGCTTTTTTCAAATCAAACTTAGTTTTTCTGACAACAACATCCACTTGGTGATCAATATAATCATTGATAATTTCTTTTAATGATAATTGTTTAGGACGTCCATTTTCTAATGCCAACATATTGATCCCAAAAGAAGTTTGTAAAGGTGTCATTCTAAATAATTGATTTAAGATTACTTCTTCTTGTGCATCTTTTTTCAATTCCATGACGATACGAATACCTTCACGGTTACTTTCGTCATTCAAATAAGTAACCCCTTGAATTTCTTTATCTCGAATCAATGTTGCCATCTTTGAAATCAAATTGGCTTTATTCACTTGATAAGGAATTTCATAAAAAATAATTTGTTTCTTTCCATTATCCAATTCTTCAATGCGATATTTAGAACGAATCATAATTGATCCACGACCCGTTTCAAATGCTTGACGAATACCTTTACGCCCTAAGATCATACCTCCTGTAGGGAAGTCTGGACCTTTGATCACATCCATTAAATCTAATACGGAAATATCTGGATCATCCATAACCGCAAAAATCGCATGGATTGTTTCTCTTAAGTTATGTGGTGGAATATTTGTGGCCATACCAACCGCAATTCCCACAGACCCATTAATTAATAAGTTGGGAATACGACTTGGTAATACAACAGGTTCTGTTTCTTCTCCATCATAGTTAGGGATGAGATCCACTGTCTCCTTATTGATATCTCTCATCATTTCCATAGAGATTTTAGACATACGAGCTTCCGTATAACGCATAGCAGCTGCCCCATCACCATCTAATGAACCAAAATTTCCGTGGCCATCCACTAAAGGATAACGATATGAGAAATCTTGTGCCATACGTACCATCGCATCATAAACCGCTGTATCTCCATGAGGGTGATATTTCCCAATAACTTCACCAACGATACGCGCACTTTTTTTATGAGCAACACTAGAAGTTATATTCAATTCATTCATCGCATGTAAGATACGACGATGTACAGGTTTCATCCCATCACGTACATCTGGTAAAGCACGCTGTACGATAACTGACATTGAATAATCCAAGAAAGCTTCTTTCATTTCTTTGGAAATTTCAACATCTTCTATGTAATCATATTGTTTCTTGTCTTCCATAGCTTCCTCCTAGTAGTCTAAGTTCGCATATACTGCGTTCTGTTGGATAAATTCTCGTCTTGGTTCAACATCTTCTCCCATCAACATGTCAAAGATACTATCAGCTTCCATCGCATCTTCAATGGTTACTCGTTTTAATACACGATGATTTGGATCCATAGTTGTTTCCCATAATTGTTCCGCATCCATTTCTCCAAGTCCTTTATAACGTTGAACTTTATATCCTTCTTTAAACTCTTCACGCAATTGATCCATTTCTTGTTCTTTATACGCATATGCGATTTTTTGTCCCTTTTGTACTTTATATAAAGGAGGTTGCGCAATATAAACATATCCTTGTTCAATGACCGGTTTCATAAAACGATATAAGAATGTCAACATTAATGTACAAATATGACTACCATCAACATCGGCATCGGTCATGATGACAATTTTATGATAACGTAATTTTTCTAGATCCACGTCTTCTTGAATACCACATCCAAAAGCTGTGATCATGCTTCGAATTTCTTGATTTTCAAAAATACGATGTGTTCTTGCCTTTTCTACATTCAGAATTTTTCCTCGCAAAGGTAAAATAGCTTGAGTTTTCGCATTTCGGCCTTGTTTGGCACTTCCACCGGCCGAATCCCCTTCGACAATGAAGATTTCACATTCGCTCGCATCTTTACTTGAACAATCGGTTAATTTACCAGGTAAAGAACTAATGCCATCTAATGCCGATTTTCTACGTGTTAATTCTCTTGCTTTTTTTGCCGCAATACGTGCTTTGCTCGCAATAATTGATTTTTCAATGATGGCTTTGGCATCATCTGGATTTTCTAAGAAGAAACGTTTAATTTGTTCTCCAGCAATATTTGATACAATTTTACGAACTTCACTATTTCCTAATTTTGTTTTCGTTTGTCCTTCATATTGAGGATCTGGATGCTTGATACTAATGATCGCAACCAATCCTTCTTTCACGTCATCTTGTGATAATGATTCATCCTTTTTAATCAAATTATTATCTTTGGCATAATTATTGATCACACGCGTTAAAGCCATACGGAATCCGTCTTCATGGAATCCACCTTCATGCGTATGAATATTATTACAGAAGGAATATATATTTGATTGATATCCATCATTATATTGTAAAGCTACTTCCGCAAAGATCTGATCTTGTAAACCATCGACATAAATGACTTTGTCACTAATTAAATTTTTTCCTTTATTTAAAAATTTAACATATTCGATGATACCACCTTCATATTTATAATCATGAAAAGCACCATTTTCTGTTCGTTCATCTTTTAAAGTCAAACGAATATTTTTATTCAAAAAAGCCAATTGACGCAAACGAACATTTAAAGTGTCATAATCATAAGAAGTTGTTTCTGTAAAAATCGTAGGATCTGCTTTAAAACGAACTAATGTTCCTGTTTCTTCTGTCGTTCCGATTACTTTTAATGGAGCAACAGAATGTCCTCCATTTTCAAAACGAATAAAATATACTTTTCCATCTTGGAAAACTGTAACTTCTAACCATTCACTTAACGCATTGACAACACTAGCTCCTACACCATGTAAACCACCAGACACTTTATAAGCGCCACAGCCAAATTTTCCGCCAGCATGAAGCACGGTCATGATCGTTTCAACAGCACTGATCCCTGTTTTTTCATGAATACCAATGGGCATACCACGACCATTATCACGTACAGAGATAATATTATCTTTTTCAATTTTTACATCAATTTGATCCGCAAATCCTGCTAGAGCTTCATCGATTCCATTATCGACGATTTCCCATACAAGGTGATGAAGCCCTCGTGCACTAGTTGATCCGATATACATCCCTGGACGCATACGTACAGCTTCCAATCCTTCTAACACTTGAATATCATTGGCTGTATAGGAATGATCAACGCTCATAGCTTGACTTTCTAATTCTTCAAATTCCACGAATTCCTTATTCATTTCTTCGCTCATATTTGTACCTCCTGTATCGTCCCTTTGTTGACTTCATATAATTGAAATTTTCTATTTCGAAACCATGATGGTTCAATCACATCTGTCGTTGTGATAAATATTTGCATATTTTTTGGTAAGTTTTGAATGAGATTTTGTTTTCGAAAAGAATCTAATTCACTAAATACATCATCTAATAATAAAATAGGATATTGCCCCGTTTTCTCAAAGATCATTTGACATAATCCTAATTTTACAGCCAATAAAAAACTTCGTTTCTGTCCTTGGGAAGCCACTTCATCAATTTCTTGTCCATTTAACAAAAAAACAATGTCATCTTTATGAATTCCGTATGTTGTTTGTTTATAACGCTTATCCTTTTCATATGATTGTTCATATATATTCTGTAATGCCCATTCAATATTGTCTTCATGAAGATCTACAAATGTTTCATATCGTGCATCAATTTCTTCTTGAACATCTGTAAAAAATGGATATAAAGCACGTGCTTTTTCCATCAAAGATTGAATAAATTGACTTCTTTGTAGAAGAATAATCTTTTGATCTTCAATCATTTGTTCCGTATAAATCTGAATTAAAAAATCATCGATACGATTTTGTTTCAAGGCTAAGTTTCTTTCTTTTAAGAGTTTTTGATAATGAGATAATGTAGATGTATATGTTTTTGATAATTTAATCAATTCCATATCAATGAACCGACGACGTAACTTTGGTGATTGTTGAAAAATCATCATATCATCAGGACAAAACAATACCGCATTCACAATACCTACAAAATCTGAATACTTACTCACAGGATCTTGATATCGAAACAAGTGTTTTTTATGAGGGGAGACAATAATTTGTAATTGCTCTGTTCTCTGATTTGTTTCAATTTTACTTTGAATCCTTAAAAACTCTTGACCATGTTGAATCATTCCACTAGCTTGTGACACTCGAAAGGAATGAAGATAGCTCAAAAAATAAATCGATTCAATCAAGTTTGTTTTACCCTGGGCATTCTTTCCACATAGACAATGAATACAATTGGGTTGAAAAGAAAAAGATGCTTTTTCATAATTTCGTACATAAAAAAGATCTAAACTTAAAATATTCATTCTACTTCTATCGTGTCATGATCTGTTTTAACAACATCACCTTTATATATTTTTTTACCTCTACGATTTTCTGGTTGATCATTGACCCAAACATTACACTCTGCCAAAAATAATTTAGCTTCTCCACCTGTAGATACAATATCACAAGCTTTTAATAATTGAGCCAATGTAATATAGTCATCCTTGAGTTGAAATTTCATACAAATACCCCATTTCTCCAAATCTATTATATCATAAAAACAGTGGATTTACTATGAAGAATCCTTTGTAGTATCCCTACTCATAGAATATAAATATGCTCTTA
>Kit_p2__coassemble_1698_pt1 | contig 14411 bp, 9 predicted proteins | sample Kit_p2__metabat2_low_PE_059 | metagenome-assembled genome bin Kit_p2 | reverse complement strand
GATTCCAGTTCTTTTTTATTTTAGATCTAACTTTTAACTGTTAGACCCCCTTTTTATATATCGCTAAAAAAAAAACCGTCACAATAATGACGGTCTAATTTGCGTTTAAAATTGTTTTTGCTTGATCTAATTCAGTCTGTGTTGGAGGATCGATGCCTTGTAAAGGATATGATAATCCAAGTTGTTCCCACTTATAAGTCCCTAAAGTATGATAAGGCAATACTTCCACTCTTTGAACATTCGATAATGTTTCTAAAAATGTGTGTAATTGTTTTAAATATTGTTCATCTGTATTAATACTAGGAACCAATACATGACGAATCCAAACTGGTTTTTGAATCTCATTTAAGTAACGCGCAAAAGATAAAATCCCTTCATTGGGATGTCCTGTCAATGATTGATGACAATCTGTATCAATGTGCTTGATATCTAATAAAACAAGATCTGTCACTTTCATCAAGGCATCAATTTTCTCTTTTGGTAAAGAAGAAAATGGTTGTCCACTTGTGTCCAATGTTGTATGTACCCCTTGGGCTTTTGCCAAAGTAAATAATTCAGTCACAAAATCAATTTGACTCAGTGGCTCCCCTCCACTGACAGTAATTCCACCTTGATCTTTCCAATAGGGACGATATCGCAATGCTTTTTGTAGAACATCACTCGCTTTTTGTGTCCCTTTCTTAAATTGCCATGTATCCGCATTATGGCAAAACTGACATCGCATCGGACACCCTTGTAAAAATATAACATAACGTACACCAGGTCCATCAACAGACCCAAATGTTTCGATTGAATGAATGCTTCCTAACATAAACCCTCCGAATAGAAAAGCCTGATTAACAGGCTTTTTTTATAGATTAGCATGACAAGTACGAGAAATAACATCCAATTGTTGTTCGCGAGTTAAATCAATGAATTTAACCGCATACCCAGAAACACGAATCGTAAAGTTTTGATATTCTTCTTTTTCTGGATGTTCCATCGCATCTTTTAATTTTTCTAGACCAAATACGTTTACATTCAAATGGTGAGCACCTTGATCAAAATAACCATCTAATACATGCACTAAGTTATCTGCTCTTTCTTGATCATCATGTCCCAAAGCAGATGGATTGATTGTTTGTGTATTGGAAATTCCATCTAATGCATATTCATAAGGTAATTTTGCCACAGAGTTCAATGATGCTAGCAAACCATTTTGTTCAGCTCCATATGCTGGGTTAGCCCCTGGAGATAATGGTTCTCCTGCTTTTCTTCCATCAGGCAATGCTCCGGTTGCCTTTCCATATACCACATTTGAAGTAATGGTCAAAATAGAAGTGGTTGGTTCACTATTACGATACGTATGATGTTTTTTAATCTTATTCATAAATGTTTTTAATAACCAAACTGCGATATCATCTGCACGATCATCGTCATTTCCATAGCGAGGGAAATCTCCTTCTACTTCATAATCTACAACGATACCATCTTCATCACGAATGGTTTTAACTTTCGCATATTTAATAGCGCATAAAGAGTCAACCACATGAGAGAATCCAGCAATTCCTGTTGCGAATGTACGACGTACATCTGTATCGATCAACGCCATTTGACTTGCTTCATAATAATATTTATCATGCATGTATTGAATCAAGTTCAAAATATTGACATATAAACCAGATAGCCAATCCATCATGATATCGTATTTATGCATCACTTCATCATAATCTAGATATTCACTTGTGATTGGTTTATATTCTGGACCCACTTGAACTTTTGTTTTTTCATCAACGCCGCCATTGATTGCATATAATAAACATTTTGCAAGGTTTGCACGTGCTCCAAAGAATTGCATTTCTTTTCCTGTTTGAGTTGCACTTACACAACAACATACAGCATAATCATCGCCCCATACTGGACGCATCACATCATCATTTTCATATTGTACACTGCTTGTCGCAATGGAAACTTTTGCCGCATAATCTTTAAAGCTTTTTGGTAAATGAGAAGAATATAATACCGTTAAATTCGGTTCAGGACTAGGCCCCATATTTTCTAATGTATGTAAGAATCTAAAGCAAGTTTTCGTCACCATATGGCGTCCATCCATCCCCAAACCTGCTACATCCAACGTAGCCCATACAGGGTCTCCAGAGAACAATTGATTATAGCTAGGAATACGTGCGAATTTGACCATACGGAATTTCATTGTAAGATGATCGACAATTTCTTGTGCTTCTTCTTCCGTTAAGATTCCTTTTTGAATATCTCTTTGAAAATAGATATCTAAGAATGTAGAAATACGTCCTACACTCATCGCTGCCCCATTTTGAGTCTTGATTGCGGCCAAATATCCAAAGTATAACCATTGTACTGCTTCTTTGGCATTTTTAGCAGGTTGGCTGATATCATACCCATAAATCGCAGCCATTTCTTTCATTCCTTTTAATGACTTGATTTGTTCCGCTAATTCTTCGCGTTGACGAATCACATCATCCGTCATGATGCCATCTCCACAATAGGCAAGATCATGTTCTTTGGCACGAATCAAGAAATCAATTCCATATAACGCAACACGACGATAATCACCAACAATTCGACCTCTACCATATGTATCAGGTAAACCAGTAACAATCTTATTACGACGTGCTAAGCGCATTTCTGGTGTATAAGCACTAAAGACCGCATCATTATGTGTTTTATGATATTTTGTAAAGATTTCATGAAGTTTTTCACTTGGTGTATATCCATATGTCGTACATGCTTCTTCGCTCATACGAATTCCACCATATGGCATAAATGCCCTTTTTAGTGGTTTATCTGTTTGTAAACCAACAATTTGTTCTAAATCTTTTAACGATTCATCAATGTAACCTGGACCATACGCTGTCAAACTAGAAACGACTTCGGTTTCCATATCCAATACGCCGCCTTTTTTACGTTCTTCTTTTTGAAGCTTTTGTAAAGACTGCCATAATTGTTCAGTTGCCTTTGTTGGTCCTGCTAAAAATGAAGCATCTCCATCATAAGGTTCATAGTTGTTTTGAATAAAATCACGTACATCGACATCATCTTGCCATTTAGTTCCTTTAAATCCATCCCATTGTGTAAACATGTGTTCCTCCTCTTAAAATAAAAACCGACAATCTGAACAAAACTCATATTGGTTCTGCCCAGACGGTCGGCATTTCATCAATCGTTATACTCCATGTGGTTACATCCACTTCCGTCAGTCGTATAAGACATTTACAATATAACAACCCATCAAATTGTTGTCAATCGCTTTTTTATTTTTTAGAACTTGTGCTTGTTTTAAATAAGAATCGAACAGCACTTTGGGCTCCTTGAGGCGCTCCAGTAAACGTCATATTTTCTTGATTGATTGTATCAACAGCTTGCATGATCACTTTTAACGTATTCAATTCTTCACTTGTAAGATCTAACATTTCTTTCAATGTTCCCATTCCATCTTCATTGAATTGCGTTTGTCCATCAACCAATTGTCCCGCTCCATCTTGTAACGTATCAAGAGCCCCTTGAAGTTGTTGTAAACCTTGAGACATTTGAGAAAATTGATCATTGTTTGATTGCAATTGTTGCGTTCCTAATGTTAATTCATGCATACCTGCTGTTAAAGCTTCACTATTTTTATCTAAAGTAGCACTTCCATGGTTCACCGCATCAACACCTGCTTGAGATTGTTGTACCAATTGAAGCATAGAAGCATTTAATGTTTCTACCCCTTTTGTCAAATTGACTGATCCTTGCATCAATTGTTTACTTGCTGCTTTCATTTTTGCGATCATAGCTGGCAATTCTGTAGGCAATGCATTTTGTGCTTGTCCTAAACTTTGTTGTAAACCAGTTAAAATTTTTGTAGCTTCTTTCATATCTTCTTGAAGCCCTTTTAATTGTTCAATAGCCCCTGATACCATTTGTTTCATCGAGCCTAAAGCTTTTTGAAGTTGTTGCATACTTTCTTGCATCACTTGTAAATCTTGAGATGAGAAAGTTTCTAATTCATCAAGCGTGTTCAAAGCTTCTACAGATTGACGATATGCATCAATTTGCGTATCCAATGCACTTACATCTCCACCTTGATCTTGAATTTCTTTACGTGCCGCTTCTAATGTTTGTAAAGAAGCTTTTGATTGTTCTTTTATCTTTGATAAATTGGCATTAAATTCTTGAATCTTTAGATTGTCTTTTTGCACTGTCTCATTCATATGCATCAAGGCTTTTTCTAAATGACTTGTATCTAAGCTTGATAACATTTTAATGGCTTGATCCAATTGCGTATCCATACCTGTCAAAACGGTCATATCTTTTGTCATAATTCCATTTAAGGTATCCATAGCTTTTGAAGCCGCTTCTAATTGTTGCCCCATTTGCGCAAATTGATCCATATCTACCTTTTGAATTGTCGCATCAAATTCTTGTAATCCTTGACTCAATTGTTTCGATCCTGTCAACAAATTGGATTGCACAGCCATCTGCATATCGGAAGATCCTTTGACAATACCATATAATTTTTGATTACCGGCATTTAAATCCGATACACCTTGTGTATAAGCCAATAAACCATTTTCTACTTGGCTAGATCCTTCATACAATAGTGTTGTTGCTTCTGTCAATTGATCAATCTTTGGATAAGCACTTAATAAAGGTTGTGCTTTTTCGTTCAATTCTTTTGTTCCATCTAATAAAGCCTGGCTTCCTTCTAATAATTGATCAGAAGCACTAAATAAGGTACTTAATCCCGATGTTAAATCACCAAAAGAAACATCATTCATCACTTGATCTAAGCTCATTTCATTGGTAAATCCAATCATCATCGAACTAAGATCAAAATCAGTGACATCTGCTTCAATGATCGTATCATCGGCAATATGGAAACGATCGCTCACTTTTTGTAAACCGACTTCTTGTAGAGTTTCTGCCAATCCAGGCGCAGTCGCAAATGCCAAAATTTCATTGGTTCCATCATTGACAATTTTTCCATTTTCACATTTTACATTCGCATAATGTTCTGTATCTAATGTCAATAATCCACCACCAATATAACTAGGATAAACATGGACAGCTTTACCATGTACATTGACTATTTTAGAAATAGAGTTTGTAAATTGAATATGCATTTTCAAGTGACCACTTTTTCCTTGAACTTGATCACTAGACATCTCTTTCCCATCCAATTCATATCGAATTTGTACAGAGATTGGCAACGCTTTTTCAGTTTTTCCTTGATAATAAATATCATGACTTTCACTATTCCATGTATATGTATCTCCATCCACTTTTGGCTCTTCATCGGATTTTACATTTTCTACATCTTTGATATCTAATTTTTCTTGTACATCGATGATTCCATCATCATCATGTAACCAACTTGATACAATCGTATTATTAACACTACCATCGGCATTCAATACGGTATATACAGTTTCTGCTTTTTCTGTTGGATTTTGATCTTCTTGCGCAAAGATTTGTGCAGGAATCATAGATTGTGCCAATACCGCACTTAGAATTGCACTTCCGACCACTCTGACTTTTTTATTCATGACTTTCTTCCTCCTGTAATTTAGGCCATCTTTTTGATGTCTTTTCAATAAATTTTGTTGAGATCAACAACATGGCTGGTAACACAAATATAATACTGATGACTGAGATCATTGCTCCACGTGCTAATAATTCACATAAGCTTTGAATCAAATTCATTCTTGAAATCAACGCAACACCAATACATGCGGCAAAGAAAGAACCACCACTTGTAATAATCGAAGGGGAACACTTTTGAATCGCTGTGTGGATTGCTTTTTTCGGATCTTTTTGGATGGCAAGTTCTTCACGATATCGTGTAGTCATCAAAATCGCATAATCGACACAAGCCCCTAATTGAATCGTACCAATGACGATACCTGCAATAAATGGCAAAGTCGTATTGGTAAAGAATGGAATTCCCATATTGATTGTAATCGCAAGTTCAATCGCCAATACTAATAATACTGGTAAGGAAATAGAACGGAATGTGATCATAATGATAATAAAGATCGCAATGATCGATAAGACATTGACAATCGCAAAGTCACTATTTGTGGTGATGACCAAATCTTTTGACAACATTCCCTCACCAGTGATCAACGATTTTTTATCATATTGATCTAAGATCTTACGAATGGTATCTAATTGTTTATTTTCTTTATTGGTTGCTGGACGGAAATCACTATTCGCAATGATTAATTTATATCCTCCATTTTGGAAAATATCTTTGATTTCATCCGGTTCAAAGTTATCCGCAAATCCACCACCAATATATTTCTCATACGCAATCACATTTTCAATACCATCTACATCTTCAATCTTTTTACAAATTTCTTGCATTTTTTTATTCTTTAAGCTGTCTTTAACAAGAATAAAGTGCGTTGTATTCATTTTGAACTTTTCTTTTAATTGATTCGTTCCCATCATACTTGGTAGATCTTGTGGCAATGTTGCCGCTAAATCATAGTATTGTTTGGTATGCGCTTGGGCAAATCCCATAGGAATGAATAAACAAAGACCTACAACCATCAATACTTTGGCATGTTTCACAACAAATTGAGGCACTTTCTTTAATTCATGAATCAAGGTACGATGTGTATATTTCTCAATTTGACGATCAAAAATCATCAATAAGCTCGGTAATACAAAGATGGTACAAATAACCCCTAAAACAACCCCTTTGGCCATAACTAAACCAATATCGCCACCAAGTTTTAACTGCATAAAACATAATGTCAAGAACCCGGCTATCGTAGTAATCGAACTCGATGTGATTGAAGTAAAGGTAGCTTGAATCGCTTTTGTCATCGCATCTTCATTCGTTTCATTTTCTGGTTTTCGTTTTTCTTCTTGATAACGATGTAATAAGAAGATTGAATAATCCATCGTTACTGCCAATTGTAAGATGGCAGCCAAAGCTTGTGTAATATAAGAAATTTCTCCTAAGAAAAAGTTTGATCCAAAGTTATAAACAATTGGAAATGCGATACCAACCATAAAAATGATCGGTGCTACACTAGACTCTAATCCTAAATATAAAACAACTAAGCTTAGAGCCACCGCAATTAAGATATACTTGATCATTTCCGTATTAGCCAAGTCTTTAGTATCTTCAGCAATCGCACTCATTCCTCCCAAGTAACAATCTTTATTCGATACTTTTTTAATCTGAGCTATCGCATCCATCGTCTTGGTACTAGCAGTATCTTCATCAAAAGTAACAATCATTAACGTAGAATCTTCTGCATATAATTGATTTAATATTTCATCCGGCAACATTTCTTTAGGAAACGTGATATCTAATACATCATCTCTCCATAAAACGGTTTTTACGCCATCAATCTTCTCAATTTTATCTTCGAGCTTGACCACTTCTTTATCGGAAAGATCATTGGTGACAAGCATTCCTACACTAGCTAGATTAAAATCTTCATCTAGTACTTTTTGTCCTTTCATAGACTCGCATTCTGTAGGTAAATATGACAAAATATCATAATTTATTTTGGTATTCATATACCCAAAGATGCTTGGAATCAATAAAAGAATCGCAAACACTAAAATTTTATTTCGATATTTGACAATTTTCTTCGCAATTGTTTCCATCTGTCTCATCCTCTCCTTCTGTTCATATCGAAGAGTATAGTACTAAACTGACTCTTAGTCAATTATTTTATTAAAATGTTTATTTTACTCATATTTATTGAAGTTTTTCGTTGACTTTAAGTCATTCTTTGTCTATAATCACTGCGGTGATAGTATGAAAAGGAAAGTAGATGAAAACAAAAAAAGTAAAGAAACAAAGCTTTTACAAAGTGCCCTTACCCTCTTTACCCAAAAAGATATTCAAAATGTGACCGTACAAGAAATTGTCAATATGGCTGGTGTTGCCAAAGGAACCTTCTATTTATATTTTCATGATAAATACGAAATTCGTGATGTTTTGATCTATAAAGAAACAGCGACCTTACTCCAACAAGCGTATCAAGAATTAGAACAAAACGATATCCGAAATTTTGAAGATTCTGTTATTTTTTTAATCAACCAAGTTTTGATCAATTTAGAAAACAACCCCACTATATTAAAATTTATTGAACGCAACCTTTCTTGGGGAATCTTCCAAGACCATTTATCTCATGTGATCGATAATAAAGAGATTAATCTTCTACAAGATTTTACCGATAGAGCACATACCAACGGATATCATTATGAACGCCCTGAGATCGTATTGTATTTAATTTTAGAAATGACAGGTAGCACTTGTTATAATGCGATATTAGAAAAAAAGCCCATTGATATCCAATCTTTAAAACCTTATTTATTTAATGCGATTCGTGCCATCCTTAGCCAAGGCACTACAATCGAATCTCTATAAGACATTTTCTCCATATAAAAAAGAACGTTGCTCTAACGTTCTTTTTTCTTATCGTATTAAAATATAAGCCATATAGATGCCATAGATCAAGATTGAGAATAATCCCTTTTTTCTTGTCATTTGTGAAGAGACTTTGGTCAAAACCAACATATAGATAGCTACACCCACCAAGATGATCGCATCCATCATATTTTCAGAAGTTGATAAAATTGGATGTAAAGTAGAGGAAGCTCCTAAGATAAATAAAATATTCATGATATTTGATCCTATTGCGTTTCCTAAAGAAAGACCACTTTCCCCTTTTTTAGCCGCTACGATGCTTGTCACGAGTTCTGGTAAGCTAGTCCCGATTGAAACAATAGTCAATCCAATTAACGTATCGCTCCATCCCCATTGTTTGGCAATGATGGATGCATTATCAACCACTAGATTTCCCCCTAAAATAATAGCTGCTACACCTACAACAATAAAGATAATACTTTTTGGCAACGATAAAACTTTCGGTTCTTCTTCCTCTTCTCTATTTTTTACCGCAGCACGAACCAAAGAATAAATATAAAGTCCTAATAAACATAATAAGATCAATCCCTCAATACGTGATAATTTCCCATTCAATATAAAGATTACCAATACAACCGTCACAAGAATGTTAATTGGTAAATCTCTTTTTAAAATCTGAGAATCCATCAAAAAAGGAGCAATCAACGCAGAACAGCCTACAACAACCAACGTATTAAATATATTAGACCCTACAACATTGGATAAAGCCAATGCATTATTCCCTACCAATCCTGCTGTAATACTTACGCTGGCCTCTGGTAAACTCGTCCCCAAAGCAACAATGGTCAAACCTATGATGACAGAAGGGACTTTTAATGTTTTCGCAACTGATGAACTTCCATCTACAAAAAAGTCAGCCCCTTTCATCAATAATCCCATTCCTAGTAACAAGAATATATACGCCATAAATATCTTCTCCTTCATATAGTAAACGTTATCCATTATATCAAAGTTTATTAAAAATGACATGGATTCTTTACTTTTTCAAGTGTATACTAAGGAAAACGGAGGTATATCATGGAAATTAATGAAAAATATGTGCTTGATACCGCAAAGGAGCTCTTTTCAATCGACTCTCCTACAGGGTATGAAAAAAATGCGATCGATTATATCGAAAACAAAGTACAAGAAATGGGATATTCCACTTCTAGAAGCCAAAAAGGAAATTTATATGTAGAAGTGCCTGGACAAGATGATCAACATACATTGGCTTTTAGTGCCCATGTTGATACATTAGGATTAATGGTTCGTTCTATCACAGAACAAGGAAACCTTAAATTTATGAAAGTCGGTGGACCTATTCTTTCTACATACGATGGAGAATATTGTCGCATCATCACACGTGATCGTAAAATCTATACAGGAACAATCTTATGTGAACAAAGAGCTGTACACGTACATCCTGAAGCAAATAGCGCAAGCCGCGAAGAAAGTACGATGGAAGTCCGTATTGATGAAGTCGTTCATAGTAAACAAGATGTGCTAGATCTAGGCATTCAAAATGGCGATTATATCGTTGTTGATCCAAAATTTACGATCACAGAAAGTGGATTTATCAAATCAAGATTCTTAGATGATAAAATTTCTGCTTGTGCGATGTTGGGCGTTTTAAAACAATTTAAAGAAGAAAACATCACCCCTAAACGCCACTTAACTTTTATATTTGGTTGTTATGAAGAAGTGGGACACGGCGCAAGTTATCTTCCTGACCATATTGAAGAAATCATTGCCGTTGATATGGGATGTATTGGCTTAGATCTTTCATGCACAGAACAAGATGTCAGCATTTGTGCCAAAGATTCTAGTGGTCCTTATGACTATGAAATGACAAGTCGTTTGATCGATTTGGCAAAAAAACATCATTTAAATTATGCCGTCGATTTATATCCACAATATGGTTCTGATGTTTCTGCTGCCTATCGCGGTGGAAATAATATTCGCGGTGCTTTGATCGGATCTGGTGTAGATGCAAGTCATGGTATGGAACGTACACATATCAATGGCGTAAAAAATACCATGAAATTAATCATGGCATACGCAACAACTTATTAAATCATTTTTCTTTCTTTTAAAGCAGCTAAGATGCCTTGTTCTTCATTGGACAATGTCACATGGGCTGCTTTTTCTTTGACATATGTTTTGGCTTGTCCCATCGCATAGCTCTCTTTGACAACTTCAAATAAGCTCACATCATTTTCTCCATCCCCAAAGGCTAAAACTTCATTTGTTTTCCACCCTTTTGCCTGCATCAATTTTTCTAGTGTTTTTCCCTTGCTGATACCTCTAGGCAAAATCTCAATTTGTCGAGGACTCGTTCTAAAAATCTCATATCGATTTTGAAATTGATTTTGTAGTTGTTTATATAATGGATCAATCTGATCTTCTTCCTGCATAATCTGAATTTTATTAATATTGCCAAAAATTTCTTGCCAAGACTGAATATAATAAATATTTGGATATCCATCTCTTGTATCTGCTAACCAACTCCATGGTCCAGCTGTCCAAGGAAAAGAATCGGGATATCCTTTTTCTTTTCTAATTTTTTCTTTGATCTGACGGATTGGTTCATCAAAATAATCAAATAGACCATCGTCAAAACAAGCCATTGATTCACATGGTAAAGACATACAGTAAGGAAAGACTTCTTGAATTTCTTCTAGTTTCCACTGTCTTAGAATATGTCTTTTATTTTTTTGAATATCATAAATAGACACGCCATCCACTTCGATCAAATATCCATGATATTGATCCATCTTTAAATCTTTGGCATAGGACATCAATCTTGTATAACTTCGTCCACTAGCCAAGATGAGTGTAACCCCTTGTTCTTGTAACGATATAAGCGCTTCTTTTGTTTCCAGTTTGATTGTATTATGAGCATCTAACAATGTCCCATCCATATCCATTACAATTGCTTTAATCATAATTTTCTGTCTCCTTTTGCATATTATACACCTATTTTTCTGAGTATGTTATAATAAACTTCCAAAGGCAAGGAGTGATGCTTATCCCTACCCAAACATTTAATACACGCACAAAATATCTATTATTAGCCTGTATTCCCATCTATTTTATGATCGTTGGTTTTTTGTTACAACCATGGGACAGTATATTTCCAGGATTTATCAAAATTCTACAAGAACCAGATTTTTTAATTACTGATTATTTCGTCATTGGTGGTGTAGGCGCTGCATTTTTCAATGCCGGTTCGATTACTCTTTTATTATTGCTAGTTCTTTATAAGATGAATATGAAATTTGATGGACATACCATCACTTCCACTTGTCTAATTTTTGGTTTTTCTCTATTTGGCAAAAATGTTTTAAACATTTGGGCGATTTTGTTTGGTGTTTATTTATATGCCAAATTTCACCGAACTTCCATCAAAAATTATCTCTATGTTGGATTATATGGAACAAGCTTATCTCCAATCATTACAGAAATCATCTCCATATCTACATTACCCATCTCTGTTCGTATTGTCCTAGGGCTATTGATTGGCATTATTATTGGTTTTGTCTTGCCGCCTTTATCGAGCTTTACCCATTTTGCCCATAAAGGATATTCTCTATATAATGTAGGTTTTTCTTCAGGAATTATCGCCACTGTTATCATGTCATTGATGAAATCATTTGGTCTTCAGTTTGAATCTCGATTAATTTGGGACACACAACATAATACGATATTTATGATCGTTCTTTCTATCTTCTTTTTAGGTATGATTCTATTTCCTTTATTTCATAATTTTCAGACCATCAAAGAACAATATCGTACTCTTTTAAAAGAATATGGTCTTTCTGGTAGTGATTATACACAAACATATTCTGATTACACGGTTCTATTTAATATGGGGATCAATGGCTTATTCTCAACAATCTTTGTCTATTTATTAGGTGCTGACCTTAATGGACCTGTCATCGGCGGTATCTTTACCATTGTTGGTTTTTCCGCGACTGGAAAGCATCTTCGCAATATTGCCCCAGTCATGTTAGGGGTTGCGATTGCTGGATTAACCAAACAATGGAACATTCAAGATCCTAGTGCGATCTTGGCCTTCTTATTCTCAACAACCCTTGCCCCAATTGCTGGTCAATATGGATTTCTTGCGGGAATCATTGCCGGCTTTTTACATTCTTCAGTCGCTTTAAATGTTGGAATTGTTTATAGTGGTATGAATTTATATAATAATGGTTTTGTCGGAGGTTTGGTGGCAATCTTTATGGTCCCTGTCATTCAATCCATTCAAGATCGAAAAGCACGCGCAAAAGAGAATTTATCTTTATAGCTTCACTACGGTGAAGTTTTTTTGAGCAAACATCAAAAATATGATATTTTAAATCCATGAAACATATAGTCACAGGAATTTTAGCCCATGTTGATGCTGGAAAGACAACATGTATCGAAAGTATGATGTATAATGCTGGAAAAATTAAAAAAATGGGGCAAATCGACCATCAAGATACCTTTCTTGACTATGATGCCCAAGAAAGACAACGAGGCATTACCATCTTCAATAAACAAGTTCATTTTGAATGGAACAATCATACTTTTCATCTTCTTGATACACCAGGTCATATCGATTTTTCTTCGGAAATGGAAAGAACTCTACAAGTTTTAGATCTTGCGGTCATCTTGATCAATGGATGTGATGGTGTTCAAAGTCATACTAAAACTATTTGGAAATGCTTAGAACACTATAAAGTTCCCACTCTAATCTTTGTGAATAAGATGGATATCTCACATCGATCCAAAGAAGCATTATGCACTGATATTCAAACTCACTGTTCTAACAATTGTATAGATGCCACTGACGTAGAAAAACTAGCTTTAGTCAATGAAGATATTTTAGAAACCTATTTAGAAACGGAGCAAATTGATCCTTCTCTTTTTCAACAAGCATTATATACTCGACAAGTCTTCCCTATTTATTTTGGTTCTGCCTTAAAAAATGAGGGGATTCAAGACTTAATGAACGCGATAGCTTCCTACACCTTGACCAAAGAATATGGCCAAGCATTTGGTGCTAAGATTTATCAAATTACTATGGATGAAAACAACAATCCTTTGGCTCATATCAAAGTCACCTCTGGATGTATTCATCCCAAAGATAAAATTGATGAATTTCAAAAAGTTGATCAAATCCGCTATTACAATGGGAATTCGTATCAAATGATTCAAGAGGCAAGCGCTGGTATGATCTGCACACTCAAAGGTTTACAAGATATCAAGCCTGGTCAAGGGCTTGGCATTGAAAAAAGCCAAGAGACTTCATTATTAAATGCGTATATGAATTACCAATTGTTGTTGCCTGAAAAAGTAGATGTTTTAGAAATGATCAAGTACTGTAAGATCCTAGCACAGGAAGATCCTCAACTTCAAATGCGATATGATTCAAAAAATCAAACGATTTATTTTCGTATCATGGGAGAAATCCAAAAGGAAATCTTACAAAAACGACTTGAGGAAAAAAGTCATGTCCATGTTGATTTTGGTCCTGGACAAGTCTTATTCAAAGAAACCATCGCCGAATCTGTGATTGGTGTTGGACATTATGAACCACTACGACATTATGCGGAAGTCCATTTATGTTTAGAACCGCTTCCTAGAAATAGTGGTCTACAATTTGAATGTAAATTACCGACCGACCAACTTGATCTTCATTGGCAACGCTTGATTTTGAGTCATCTTCAAGAAAAAGAACATATCGGTGTATTGACTGGGTCTGCGATTACAGATATGAAGATTTCATTGGTAGCCGCAAAAGCTCATCAAAAACACACGGAAGCAGGAGATTTTAGAGAAGCCACCTATCGTGCCATTCGTCACGGATTGATGAAAACAAATAGTATTTTATTAGAACCGTATTATCAATTCACCATCACCATCAATCATCAATATGTATCCAAATGTTTATTTGATTTAGAACAAAGACATTGTCAAACGGAAGTGTCGGATC
>Kit_p2__coassemble_1680_pt1 | contig 14525 bp, 8 predicted proteins | sample Kit_p2__metabat2_low_PE_059 | metagenome-assembled genome bin Kit_p2 | reverse complement strand
CAATGTTTAACTTTTCTAATAATTGAGATACTAAACAAACTAATTCCTTATTTTCATGAAATAGTTCTACATGTTTTTCTAATTTTTCGTTATGTTTTACTCTTTCAGAAGTCACTATAGTCATCCATGTGATTACAAAGATAACTCTATCATTCAAAGAAATATTATTTATCTGACAAAATTCGTAAATTTTTTCTTTTATAAATTGCAATTGTTTCAATGAATAATAATGTTCTGTTAATTGATATAAATTAGAATTAATAAAACTAGTTTTCAAATAAATTTCATCTTTAATTATACGATATAACAGAATCCGTAGCTCTAGTTCTGGAGCATTTAAACTTACAACACGATTCGTAAAAGATATATGATTAAAATTATATTTTTCTCTTACCGTACTTAATAATTTTTTTATATCTTTGTATGCAGTTTGCTCAGAAACATATAATTGATCTGCCAAAGAATAAACATATATTTTTTTCTTTAAAATCAACTGTCCCAAAATGTAATATCTTCTCTCAATCGGATTACTTGCAATCTTTTTATAACTTTCATAGTGGATTGTTTTAAAAAATTTCGTATTAAACAAAAATCTGATTCAACCACAAAGTATCCCTTTTGCTTACTTGAGTGAATTGAGCAATTAATTTGACTTAAAACAGAATTGATAAATGCAATATCTGATCGAACTGTTCTAGTTGTCACTTCTATTTCTTTAGATATTTCAGTGCCTGTAATACCTTTTGGATGTTCTAAAACCAAATATAAAATATCAATTTGTCTGTTATTCATACCAATTGCTCCTTCCATTACAAAGTAAAATATTACTTACCAATGAAATTAATTTGTTGTTTTTGCTTCCTCAATTGCTCTCTCTTTTCGAACCTCATCAGCTTCCATCGCTTTAAAGAACGGATAATATAGCAGTCCCATAAAACAAACATTAAAAATTGCTAATACAGCTGCTTTCCAATCCATTGTTAGCAAAAATGCTTGGATACCTGGTGGAAGGAAACCTGGCGCTTCTCCCAATGGTAAAGCAACAAATCCAAATTTCATTAATTCATAACTTATAATAGAACAAATAACTGGCCCGAATACAAATGGAATTAGCATAAATGGATTCATAATCATAGGGACACCGAAAATAATTGGTTCATTTATCCCAAATAACGAAGGAATCAGACCCACTTTACCAATGGATTTTAAAGACTTAGCTTTTGATCTACACATCATCAAAACTAATAATAAGGTCATTCCTGATCCACTAACTTGCAAGAACCCATAGTAGAATCCAAATGTAAATATATGAGTCGGATCCATTCCGGCAGCAACCATGTTTGCATTTTCCACTGCATAAGAAATTGCAAACGGAGCCCATACACTTGAAGTAATCGCTGCTCCATGCAATCCAAACATCCAAAGCAATTGAGTAATAAACACAACTAAAGCAACAGCCCAAACACTATCCATTGAATTAATCGCAGGAGCTAGTGCAGAAACAATGATTTTTGGGAATGATGTACCAACAAACATATCACAACACAAAGCAATTGTACATGCTACAACTACATCAATTACTAAAGGAATTAATGCAGTAAAACTTTCAGAAACCATTGGAGGTACACTATCTGGCATTTTGATTACCCAATTGTTTTTTTCTAACAAATGAGAAATCTCAACAACGAAAATCGCTCCAATAATACTAACAAATAGTCCTTCTGCACCTAATGAAGTTACATCCCAACTTCCATTTTCACCAAATGAAATACATAAAATAATTTGAACCAAAATTGCTGCAATCCCCAACATACTTGGAGTTTTCAATTCATACCGTTTTGCCAATGATTCCGCAATAAAAAAAGCAGAAAATAAAGACAAAATATTTGTTGTAAAATTAGTTGGAAAAAAGAAGATATTTGAATGAGCATTAATCCACTCTCCAAATCCACCTCCAAATAAGTTTCCCAACCCAACAGGAATTAGACAAAATGATCCAATAATTGTAATTGGGATAATAGCAATCATTCCATCTTTAATTGCTTGCAAATGTTTTTGCTTTTCCAACTTTGTAGCAATTGGAAATAGCCATTTTTGCAACCATGCTTGAAATTTTTTCATTTCACAAACCTCTCTTTCCTAGATCCTATTTACTATATCCAAATATATTTTATAAAATATTCGTCCAACGCTTCAAATAATACATTTCCTCATCTATAGGAAATGAAATAAAATATATTCAAATTCAAAATGATATAATGCGACTGCAAGAAAAAGGAGAAATTAATATGCATTATGACTTAACTATAATCGGGTCTGGGCCAGGTGGAATATTTGCTGCTTATGAAGCTTCGCGTCTAAACCCAAATTTAAAAATTGCTGTTTTCGAATCAGGAAACGAATTGAGTAAAAGAACTTGCCCAATTGATGGATTAAGAATTAAATCATGTATCAATTGCAAAAGTTGTTCTATAATGAATGGTTTTGGAGGCGCTGGTGCTTTCTCTGATGGAAAATACAATATAACCAATGATTTTGGAGGTACTTTATATGAATATATCGGAAGATCTAAGGCCATTGAACTGATGAAATACGTTGATCGTATCAACTTAGAACATGGAGCACAAAATGTTAAGCTATATTCTACATCTGGATCTAAGTTTAAAAAAATCTGTTTACAGAATGATTTACATTTACTAGATGCTTCTGTGCGTCATTTAGGAACCGATATAAACTATATTGTTCTAAATAATATATATAATGAATTAAAGAATAAAATTGATTTCTATTTCAACACTACCGTAGAAGATGTTACTTTTCAAAATAATACCTATACATTAAAAGGAAATTTTGATAATACAACTAGTGATAAATGTATCATTTCTGTGGGACGAAGCGGTAGTAGTTGGATGGAAAAAGTATGTAAAAATCTCAATATTCAAACTAAATCAAACCGTGTTGATCTTGGTGTACGTGTGGAACTTCCTTCCGAAGTTTTTTCACATTTAACAGATGATTTATATGAAAGTAAAATTGTTTATCGAACAAAAAAATATGGAGATGACGTAAGAACTTTTTGCATGAATCCAAAAGGATCTGTAGTTAACGAAAACACAAATGGCATTATTACTGTTAATGGTCATAGTTATGAAGATCCTAATCTGCAAACAGATAATACAAATTTTGCACTTCTAGTTTCGAAACACTTTACCAGTCCTTTTAAGGATTCTAACGGATATGGAGAATCTATAGCAAAACTAAGCAATATGCTTGGTGGCGGTGTAATTGTTCAAAGATTCGGTGATTTAATAAGAGGACAAAGATCAACATATTCGCGTATAGAAAATGGATTCGTTTCACCTACACTTAGTGCAACACCAGGTGATTTAAGTCTTGTTTTACCAAAAAGAATATTAGATGGCATTATTGAAATGATATATGCTTTAGACAAAATAGCCCCCGGGACTGCTAATGATGATACTTTACTATATGGAATAGAAGTAAAATTTTATAATATGGAAGTAGAATTAACAGAAAATTTAGAGACTAGTCTTCCAGGTTTGTTCATTATTGGTGATGGAAGTGGTGTAACTCATTCATTATCTCATGCTAGTGCAAGCGGAGTATATGTAGCAAAATATTTGTATGAAAGGAATGCATAGTTATGGCCCCATATCGACGAATATTTACAATAGTCATTGACTCGTTTGGCATAGGCGAAGCAAAAAATGCCTCTGAATATGGAGATACAGGAGCTGATACATTTGGTCATATTGACGAAGTAATGCCATCATTTTACATTCCTAACTTAATGAAATTAGGGCTAGGTAAATTACATCCAGTCAAACATGCAAAAACACCCAACGAAACTATAGGTTATGCCTGCAAATTATCCGAGGCTAGTGTAGGAAAGGACACTATGACCGGTCATTGGGAAATGATGGGATTATATATTGATACGCCATTTATATCGTTTACGGATTCTGGTTTTCCATCAGATTTATTAGAAGAATTATCCTTAAAAACTGGTCACAAAATCATAGGTAATAAAGCAGCTAGTGGAACAGAAATCCTTGATGAACTAGCTGAACAAGAAATAGCTACTGGTAATATGATTGTCTATACATCAGCTGATTCTGTACTACAAATTTGTGGAAATGAAGACACATTCGGCTTAGAAGAATTATACAGATGTTGTGAAATTGCTCGTCAAATTACAATGAAACCTGAATGGAGAGTAGGGCGTGTCATAGCTAGACCTTATATTGGAAAAAAAAGAGGAGAATTTAAGAGAACAGCTAATCGACATGATTATGCCCTAAAACCATATGGAAAAACCATATTAAATGCATTAAAAGATAATAATTTAGATGTTATATCTATCGGTAAAATCAATGATATTTTTGCAAGTGAAGGCATAACGAAAGCATATAAATCCTCAAGCAGTGTCCATGGAATGCAACAAACACTAGACATTATGGAGACAAATTTTAATGGACTTTGCTTTGTAAATTTAGTAGATTTCGATGCACTATGGGGCATCGACGTAACCCTATCGGGTATGGACAAGAGCTAGAAAAATTTGACGTAATGTTAGGAAAAATTTTAGATAAACTAAGAAATGACGATTTATTGATGATAACAGCAGATCATGGAAATGACCCCACTTTTAAAGGAACTGATCACACAAAAGAAGATGTTCCTCTACTTATGTATAGCCCTTCAATGCAAGAAAGTCACATTTTAAAAAACCGAGATTCTTTTGCAGATGTTGGTGCTACAATTGCTGATAATTTTAATATAGAAAAACCTGAAAATTGCATTGGCTTAAGTCTACTTTCTTTTTTGAAATAAAAACCAAGCACCAATCGTTTCAAAAATTTGATGAGAATATATAACTAAAAAGATATCGGATAGATCATTCAAATCCGATATCTTTTTTCTATCTAGCCCTTATCAATTAAATTCCTTTACATACTCAACATTTTTTGAGAGAACAATGAATATTTGGCAAAATAAAAAGGATCGAATGTATATAGACTTGTACTGAATCATTTTAAACGATGTCCTTTAAAACAACGTTATTGTCGAACCATACATTCAATCCTTAAATATGCCTTGGATCTCATCACAAATCTAGGCTATAAACATAGTAAAACAATTTCAAAAAATAAGAAATACTTATTTTTTATGATCATCTGTGTAGATTTAGATTCTACCTACTAAATAACTATGTATCAACATCCCAATTATAAAACCTATGATAAAAATAATAACTATTCCTTTTTTATCCATCCTTATTTCCTCCATTCTATTTTTTTGTTAAACAAAAATCATATCCATGTTCCCACCACTTTCATAATATATAAAAATTTAAGATATCCTTTATATTTCAATTATACATGCACTATCTATATCGTATCAATATACTTTAAATGATGTTCTTTCATAAGGTCCTATTTCAATGGTGAATTACAATTGATAAAGAAAAAGAAACAATGATTAAACTTATAATACATTTTATAAATCCTTTCTTATAACAACTAAAAAAGATCACCCGAATGAGTGATCTTATTTATACTAGGCATATTTCTTTTTCAATAAAATATAAATACCCATCAATGACACAAAGGCCAATGATACAAATGGAAGAATTGGTGTAGCTACCCCAGAATTTACATTCGTTGCATTTACATGAACTAAGTTATTTAGAGCATTCGCTAAATCATTCATCGCTGCTTCGATCATAGAAGCCGTTGCGTTTTTGTCATTGACAACTTCAATCGCATGATCTAAAGCTTTCTTCAATGCTGCATAGCTCTTTTCAGTATATTTCTTACTATCAATTGCTTGTGCTTTTTGAATCAAGCTTTCTAATTGGGTCTTGTCGACAACTACATCTTTATCTGTTACCACAAAGGTAATCATCACTGGATCCATAGATCGACTTGCCCCAACAACAGTCACACTTTCTGTTCCTGGTTTTAAAGCCGTAACGATACCTGTGGCATCCACTGTTATGATTCCTTTGTTTTCCGTATTGAAGGTAACCTTCATTCCTTCTGGAAGCACTTTTAGTTTTGCGGTTTCACCAACTTTTAACTGTGTTTTATCTACTTTTACAGTAAATTGTCCGACATCCGGTTGTGTTGGTGGTGTAACCGGTTTTGCGGCTTCCACATTTTTGATGGCTTCTAATAAAGCGTCTAAAGCAGATTGTACATTTTCACTTGATGCATTACCATCTTTAAAGACTTCTTTCGCATTTTTTAAAGCTTCTAAATATGCATTCTTTTCTTTGTCTGGTTTATTAGTATAATCCACACTTTGATTGATAGCTTGTTCTAGAGCTTCTTTATTCACAACAGGTGCTTTTTCTAAAGCTTCAATAGCTTGTTGAAGAGCTTGTTTTGCGGCTTCCATCTCATCATATGTCGCATCTGATTTATTCACGACACTTTGTGCATGCGCTTTGGCATCTAAATAAGCATCTACAAACATTTGTTGTTTATGTTTTGTGCTTACTTCTTTGTCAATCAATGCTTGAAGACTGCTTGTATCAATACGCAATCCTTGCATCGCTTGTTCTAAAGCCACTTTTGCATCATCAATTATAGCTTGCGTATTTTCATTAGAATCTAAGATGACACGTGCTTTATCAATCGCATCATTTAATACATCCACTGTTTCTTTAGTATATTGAGATGTATCTTTTTTTGTTGCTTCATCAAAGATCACAATCAAGTCACTATAATTTAAAACACTGTTTACTAAAGTTTCTGTTGCTTGTTGTAAAGAAACAATCATTTCATCTACTTGCTTTTGAGAAATTTCCGTTTCTTTTGCAGTAGATAACGCTTCTGCTTGTTTTAAGATTTCTTGATATGCATTCCATGCGTTTACATCATAGTTATGTTGCGTTAACGTAATGGCTGCTTTTGAATCCTCAATCGTTTTAAACAAGGCTTCACGATCAATTTTATTTGCACTAGCTAAGAAAGTATTCAATCCTTCTTTTAATGTTTCTAGAATTGGCGCATAATCCACATTTTCCGCATTCATCTGTTCTTCAACAGATTGAATCAAAGCAGCTAATGCATCTTTTGCTTCTTGGCTATATTGACCACCAAGATCACCCACTTGGGCATTTTTTAATACATCACGAGCTGCAGCCAATTGAACATCTAAAGCATCTTTTGCTTCTAATGTTTCTAACGCTTTTTGAATGGCTTTGTCCAATTGATTCACTTGCTCGTCAATTTGAGCCTGTGTTGCGTTAAATTCATTATAAACTGCTAAGGCTTCTTTATAAGCAGGATCTAATTCCTTAGCTAAGTTAACTTGTTGAATAGATTTCAATGCATTCATAATTGATTGCGTATAAGAAATCTTCGCAAATAAAGGATCACGTGTGATATATACACGACCTGTATCTTTAAATTTCTTCAATGCTTGTTGAATGTTTACTTTGATTTGTTCACATTCTGCACTGTTGATCATTGTTTCTAATTGTTTTTTCGCTTCATTCACTGTAACCATGAACTCATCTTTGGCTTCTTTTGTATAATGCCCATTCTTTCCTTCATATTTTTGAGCATTCACAAAGCTTAATGCCGCATCAATTTCATCTTGTGCTTCAAGATTATACGTTTTAATGAATGTACGAATTTCTTTTAAAGTTACATCTTTTTTCGCTGTAATCTTCAATTTTGAAGTCAAGACAGCTTCCCCATTAATATAAGCTTCTTCTTCCTTTGAATGGCTAGATCCAAATGGAACCCATTGACCATCTTTTTCTACTTCAACATCAACTTTGATATCCCCATCTTTTTTAACAGCTGACAACATCAAGATATCCATTGGTTTTGGCAACACAACTTCAAAGCTTTCATTTTCTTTTAAAGCTTTTGTTGTATCTAGACTTCCATCAAATAAAGCCGCATAATCTCCTGCTTGAATCCCTTCAATGGTTGTTGGTAATAATTTTCCAAAGATCTCTACTTCATATAAACGAGGTTCAGCCAAGTGAGCAGGTCCTCCACCATTGTTTCCTTTATGAACAAAGATGACTTTCTTAATCGTATCATTGATTTCAAAATGAATTTGACGTTCTCCTAATAAATCTTTTCCTGTTGTTTTTTCTAAGACTGTCTTACGTTCTCCTTTTTCATTTTCCGTAATGAATTGATAATATAAACCCAATTCTCCTTTTTCAAATGTAAAAGTTGCACTTGTGACATATTGAGGATTCGATAATGTGAAGACTAAATCTTGATTCTCTGTCACTTTTGTAAAACTATCATAGTTCTTATCGAATAACACTTTTTTATTTTCGATTGGACCTGATGCTTCGACTTCATCAATTCTTTGTTCTTTAGCAATTTCTTTTAGTGGTTGATCTGACCAGATTTTTAATTCTGATAAACCAGGACCCGCTGCAAACGCATCTCCTTTACCCGTAATTCCGTGATAATCTACACGAACTGCTTTTAAATCTTGATTCACTGGATAAATAAATTTCTTATTCGGTAAGATGCCATCATGCTCTGCATATGTATTGTCGATAACGAATGTTTTACCATCTTCACGAATTCCCATAACAGTAAACTTAAATGGCATGCCTTTCTTTTCAAAGACAACTTCCACTCTCTTCGTTGGCATATCTTTGCCTAGATCGACTGTAATATTTGCTTCATACGCACTATCTCCCCAGTCCTCTGTCTTCCACAAGTTATCTTCATTTTCATCAGTGATATTTGTTAATGGATATTCAGGATGGGTTGTTTGTTTATTCGTTGTTGGTACAATCCCTTTTGCGACATTGTATAACTTTTTGACATTCAATGGCTTACCAAACGCTTGAATTTCAGTAATACGTAACTTTTCATTGTTGATATCAGTTGTACGCATTGTAATTCGAAGCTGAGTGGCTTTAAACTTTTCATGAATTTCAACATTCGATCCTAATTGAGAAGATTCATCCTTCTTAATTTCTTTCCATTCATTTTCACTCAACGCTTCTACAAGATATGTATATGGGAATGTTTTTGCTAGCTGCGGGAATGATAAGATCATTTGACTGATTTCATATTCCCCTTCTAAATCCACTTCCAAGACTACATTATTATTGTCAGCAGCCTTCCATTCAGTATTTGTCGTACCATCGGTTAAATTCTTTAATTCACCAGCTTCTGCTTGTGCACTTGTAGTAAACAATTTGCCTTTTAAGATATTTTCTTTCGTTTCAATCGTTCCATCAAAATTTGTCACAGAAAACTCATTATATGCTTGTTGTGCTAATTCCCCTAAATTTTCATCGGTTGGTGCTATCGTAAACGCAAAACCATTGTCACTTTTACGATTCGCCCATTGGAATTCCCACAAGAACCAATTCGATTCCGCTTTTTCATTTTCCGGTTTCTTTTTCTCATTCTTCAATTCCGCTAAACGGTTTTCAACCCAGATACGCCAACGTTCCTTATAGAAAGTACTTGTTAATCCAGCCCATTTACGGTTGGAGTAATCTTTTAAGCTACCTACACGTTCTCCACCCCAAGTTGTGATCAAAGAACGAGCATTGAATTCAAATAAGTCTTTCGTCCAATCATCCGCATTTGTGATCATATCACGCGCATCTTGAATCCATGTACCTACTAAGAATTCTTTATTTGTACTTAAAATACGATCCGACAAATCAATTAAATCTAAGAATTTCTTTGAAGTTTGTTCAAATGTTGCCACATCTTTATTATTTTTGGCCTGTACCATGGCTTGATGATAAAGACGAGCCGCATTACTTAAAACTTGTTCAGAGACATCTGCTAAATCATATTTAAACGCTGGTGAGTTTTTAAATGACTCATAATTTTGTGCCAATAAAACCAAGGCTTCATCCAAACGCTTTTGATCATATTCAATCTTACTATGACCCCATGTAGACGCAGAGTTAAATGTATCCCAAGGACGAGCATTCACTACAGATTCAGCCGCTTCTTGGATATAGTCTTTTTTATCTGCATAAGCTGTTTCAACTAAAATATCCCAAGCTTCCTGCAACGATTCGCTATTTCCTCCAGCTCTTCGTTGGGCATATTTTTCAACCCATTGATCCACTTGAATTGGGTCTTTATTCCATGTTGTATCAAAGAACAATTCATAAACAATTGGACTGTTCTCTAAAGCTTCCGGTGTGATCCCAATCCCTGTCATATTTTTCGAACGTTGTTTGGTGAACATTGGATCTTGAGCAATCACTGGGACTTCTCCATCCAATCCCATACGTCCCCCAAAGTTATGAAGCATACAATAAATCCAAGGTGTTCCATTTTGCTCAAACAAATCATGTTGAGGATTCATGTCTGCCTGTAAATCTAAAGCAATAGCTTTACTTGTATCAATTTGAGACATCTTTGCAGAATCTAAGTTATTTTGCCATTGTTGCATAACCCATTTCGCATTTGGATTACTCTTCAACATCTCTGCTTGTACTGTCTTATAAATATTTCCTACATCAAGACCTCCGGTATTTCCACCTTCATGGAATGGGTCAGCTGCATAATAATTAGAAACATCTCCAAAAACATTTTTCTGCTTTTCATAGAAAACTTCGGCAACATCCGCAAAGTAATTGCGTTTTCCTTGGTTTTCCTCTTCTTTAGACAAATATGTCTTAATAATCGAAGGCCTTGTATATCCTACCCAACCATCCGTCGGTGTCAATACAGCCCCTTCATTTTTTTGAGCAAATGTATGAGGGACTTGTCCAGCAAACCCTTGAATGACAGGTTGAATTCCATACGTTTGCATACGATCATGCATTTTACGTCCAAGTTCAACACGTTGTTCAAACCAAGAATTAGGAAGAGGTCCTCCTACACTATATAAGTTCTGCATATAGAACCACGCATAGTATGCTGGTCCTGCCAAGTAATCTTTGACTTCTTCATCATTATAATTAAATTCTAATAATGTTTGACGAATTACTTCTTCTTGTCCCACGATATCTAAGACTAAATTCACACCATTCATTGCTGCCCAGTCAATGAATGCTTCATATTCATCCCAATTCCAGAAAGCCATTGTATACGAATACGTACAGAAGTTTAACGCATATCGTAAATCAAACTGTGCTTCCTTTGTGATCATTGTTTCTACAGGAACAATAGATTCTACATGAATATTCGATTCAAACAAAGGATTGTAATCGACATTCAATAAATTCTTTATATAATAATTAAATCCAGAAGCCATCGCAATCCCATTATTACCGGAAATTAAGATTGTCCCATTGCCTCCATCTTTAATTTCAAATACATCTTTTCCTTCTTGTACAGAATCTTTCAATTCAAATTGAAAATATGGTTGCCAATTGGTTCCAAGAACACGCCCCACTAAAGCTGACATCTGGTCTAATACTTTTTGATTCGCATACGCTTGATCTTTTTCAAAATGATCCCATTCTTGTTGCCATTGGCTTCCTTGCCAATCTGAAACTTGAATTTTTGTCGGCTGAATCACTTCATTCGATACTTTATTTCCATTGATTTTAAATTCAGCTAAGTTTGTTTCAAAACGATTGGAGTTATATGCCATATTTAAACGCAAATAGCTTGCTTCCACTGGTGCTTCAAAGACATAGGAATCTCCTTTGTCTGTTGCGACATCATTGTTTGTTTTAGAAGCGACCTTTTGATAGTTTACACCGTCTTTAGATGCATAAATATAATAATTATTATATGATCCATCCACTTCCGTAAAAACATCAACACCTGAAATCGCATATGTACCATCTAAAGTAATATCGATGTAGCGATTATGATCATACATCTTTTGATGATCATCTTTTTCCCCATCTTGAGGCATTGAACGCCAAGATGTATCCATACGTCCGTCCATGATCTTTTTAGCTTCATGATTTTTGGCATGATGCGCTGAGATCTTTGTTGTTCGAACATCGGATTCTGCATGAATAGGAACTGTAAATTGTGACAATGACATACATAATGCCATCGAACAAAGAAGTCCATTTTTAATTCGATTTTTCATATCATCTTCCTTCCTTAAAACAAGTCAACCTTAAAAATAAAATTGACTTAAAAATATTACCATACTTTTTTCTGTCACCTAGCATTTTTCTCAGAAATTGTAATCGCTTACCAATAGATATTTGTTCCATTTAGAAGATCAAAGATTAAGATTATTTTCAAGAAGAAGGAACAAATACAAAATACCCGTTATAACAATTTATGTTTAACAAAAAGACCACCCATAAAGAGTCATCTTGAAATCTCTGATACAAAAATATAATTAACGTTTAGAGAACTTCCATACCTTATAAAATAAGGACTTCCCTATGTTTTTGTTACTTACCTGTTGCATTGCCAAAAATCTTTAAAATAAGTCAAATAGTTTGCTAAATTATTTACTTAACACTTACTTCTTCAATCTTTTCATTCTTCTCAGTATTTTTACCCCCTCTTTAGTCAATTGGTCACTATCTTTATCTAATACTAATGATTTTGCTTCTAAGATTCTATCTATTGCATTCATTGGATCTAGGGAATGATATGCAAAAAATAAACGCCTAAGCTCTGTACCTTTTATAATCTTATAAGCATTTTTACTATCAATTTTATAAACATATGATAGATATCTATAAATATACCCTATCCAATACATCTCATTAACTGAAAACTTTATTTTTCCATAACTGGTTTTACCATATTCTACATCTAATTCTTTGAAAATCTCTTCAATTGTCATACTTTCATTTACAAAGGTTAAGTTATCCATTCTAGAAACAAATTTAGAATTCATATATCGCCGGATAAATATATTTGAACTGCATTCTTCTCTAATAACAGATTGTTCAAAAATTTTACCTTGTATATCACATAGTAACAAACCTACTTGATCCATTTCTCTTTTCATAATATATCGTCAATATATTGACCTTGCCCCCTATACTGTCTTCGAGCCATTTTAATTTTACTATCTCCAACTTTATTATCCTCTAATCTTTTGATTTGATACTTTTCTTTTTCTTTACTACATAAATAACATCTTTCAACAATTTTTACCTGACTCAAAGCTCTCTCTGTTTTAAAAACGTATTGAAATCCTAAGTTAGTAGCTGCCAAACAATGTATACACTGTTCATCAGTAATTTCGCCTTCAATAAAACTATCTATAATTCTAAACATCCTGTTATCAGCAATTGGTGCTACTAAATAATCTATGTCTTCTAATTTGTTAATTAGCTTTTTGATAATCGGATGATCTTCATAACCACTTAGCCTTCCTCTAAAATATGCTATTGTCAGCATCCATTCTTGATTGACTTTGTATTCAACGCTAGAAAGGCTTTGTGGATTGAAACTTAATATATAAACGCTAGATGTATCAAATCCACTTACAAATAATGATGACTGCTCAAAGCTTTCACCACAGTAAAATCCTTTACCAAAGTCATTATTGTTTTTTGAATGTTCAATATCAATATGACCTTCTATTATGCTCTTAGCTCCATGGTATAATACTAATTTATTCTCATTTGTTAGATCTTCATAATAAAGTTGTGCTTTAATCTCATTTATAAAGATATTATTATTAAATGCAAAAATATATATTTTTTCGATATTATTTTCAGTTGGTTCCATTTTGCCAGTTTCCCATCTTGCTACCGTAATTGCATCAACACCTATTTTTTCAGCAAATTGTCGTTGAGATAAATTAAGTAGCTCTCTAATTAATTTAACATCCTCGTCTATTCTATAATTCACCATATATTCGATATCACCTCACTACTTTAGTGTAGCATACGCTAGCAAGAAGTTAAATATAAACTTTTCATTAACAGACGCTAATAAAAAGTTTTTATACTCTTTAAAGTTTCGTATTTTTAAAAAGAAAAAGAAGTATCCAAACTTCTCACAAAGTCTAAATACTTCTTTAATTTTCTCAATATCACGATTAACATTTAAAGAAGTGAACGAGAATATCCACAACGATATTATGCGATTATATAAGGGTCAATTTACAATTGTTACTTTATTGTCTCCTTAATGTTATTTTATGTTATTCATTGCAAAGATGCATAAATAAAATTAGATATAGTAACGACCGTATTTCCGACCGCATTTATTTTCGGTTGTTTTATTGGTCGGATTCGACTATAATTATCGACTATAATTAAAACACATTAAAAAGAGTAAATGTACGCTATGCATGAATCGAAACATTAGAATTCAAAGAATCAATATCAAAATCATTCTTAAAAACAGTTAGCGCTTTTTCAAATTATAATGGTGGTGTTATCATTTTCGGTATCGATGACAATGGGAAAATAGTAGGAATTCAAAAGCATACAAAAGAAATGATACATCTACTATAGAAGTTGATTCATTTGAATTAAAAAGATTAATTTTGGAAGGTAAAAATATAAATTATGAACAGCTTTCTTCTACAAATAGGAATTTGAAAACCACATTTTTATAAGTGGTTATTAACCCTCACAGGGTTTTAAT
>Kit_p2__coassemble_1626_pt1 | contig 14921 bp, 16 predicted proteins | sample Kit_p2__metabat2_low_PE_059 | metagenome-assembled genome bin Kit_p2 | reverse complement strand
AAAATTTACTTCAAAATTATATAGAGACATTAGGGTTTGAAAGCGAGTCAAAAGGATATAAATTGGAAGAAGAGATAGAAAGTATTATTATCGAATTTTTTGATCAAGTAAAACGTAAATATAGCTATGATTTTACAAGTGTCCCTGATTTATGTGATAAGTTTAAAAAACATTTGCAATTAACGATTAAACGATTAATGATAAATTACCAATTAGTAAATCCATTAGTAGATGATTGTAAATTGAAACATCCTTTTGCATTTGAAATTTCTATGCTAATAGTTCCTATTTTATATGATAGGTATGGTCTATATTTAAATGAAGATGAGGTGAGTTTTCTAACTCTTTATGTTTTGATGATGTTGAATGTCAAAAATGTGAAATTAAAAGTACTATTGGTTAATAGTATGCAGAAGAGTTTTTCAAATTTTATAGAAAATTGGATAAAGTCAGAATATGCTGAATACATTAATATTGTAGGGGTTTGCCCTGTATATCGAATTCAAGAAGAATTATTAGCATCTAATGTTGATTTGATAATAAGCGATACTGTCTTAGATGTTGATGAAGGGGTACCTTATATTGTAATCAACCACTTACCTGGTTCTTTAGAAAAAGAAGAAATTAATAATTTTGTATTTAGAAAAACTGGTTTTTTCTCAATCAATAAAATTTTTAGTCAGATGTTTAGTGAAAAAAATATTTTGATTGTAGATGAAAATCTAGACTTTTTAGATTTGATGAAAAAATCTGCAAATATTTTAAAAGCACAAGAATGTATTGATGATGAAGAACAATTTTTGGATAACTTGATTTCGAGGGAAATGGTGTATTCGACGCATATATGTAATGGATGTTTTATGCCACATCCACTTGTTAATAATTCGAAAAAAAGTGCAATATGTGTTGTTATTCAAAAAGGAAAAACTAAAGTTAATAATACTATGTTTAAAATAGGTTTTATTTTGGCACTAGAGCCGAAAATAAATAATGGATTATCACATATTTATGAAATGATTTATAAGATTGCATCATCAGAAAAAACAATTAATTATTTATTATCTATGGAAAAACCAGAGAACTGTTTAGAATACTTAGAAAATATTGCACAAATATTATGTGATGAAGTTTTAAAAGATTAAAAAGAAAGGATAGACAATGAATATTGTCAGGAGTAAACATGAAAATATTAGTTGTATGTAATGCTGGTATGTCCAGTTCTATATTAGTGAAAAATATTAAGCATGTTGCTAGTCAGAATAATCAAGATGTCGATGTAGTAGCAACAGGGGTTTCAAATATAGTCAATGAAAAAGGAAAATGGGATGTATGCTTGGTGGCGCCACAAATTTCTTATGCAGTAGATGAAGTTAAACAAAAATTAGCTATTCCAGTTGCAGCAATTGACATGAGGGTATATGCCATGTCTGATGGAAAAGGTGCTCTTGAACAAGCGGTTTCATTGTTAGGGTTGTAGAATGACTGATTTAGAAAAGTTATCAGAATATGCGATGGAGATTATTGCATATTCAGGTGTAGCAAAATCAAAATATGTGGAATCAATTCGATTTGCCAAAAAAAATGATTTTATAAGTGCGGAAAAAATGATATTAGAAGCAGACAATGTTTTGAAAACAGCTCATGATAGTCATATGCAACTTTTGCAAAGAGAATCGGAGGAAAAGGTTCCCCAAGTCTCTTTGTTGGTTTTGCATGCAGAAGATCAATTTATGAGTTGTGAAACGATTAAATTGATGGCTTTAGAGATTATTGATTTATATAAAAAAATGAAAAATATTTAAGGAGGAAAGTAAATATGGCGAAAACAATGTATGATCCATGGGCACAGATAACAACTCGTAATGGGTATGCCTGTGATGAAGTAATTTCTGCTTTACAGAAATCAATTCGGAGAGGGTTAGAAGAACAAGCATGTATGTTTGCATATGAGCTATATATATCATCACCCCAATTGGAAGAAAAAATGTGGCGACGTTTGTTGACAATTTCTGTGGAAGATATTGGAATGGGAAATCCAATGGCTGCAGTAGTTGTTAATTCACTATCACAAATGAGATTAAATTTTGATTATGCAGACAATGATAGAACAATTTACTTTATTCACGCTATTCGTTATATGTGTGCAAGTGAGAAGGATCGATCTTCAGATCTTTTGAAAAATATTTGTATTAAAAGTTTTGCGATGGGACGACTTCCAGAGATTCCAGATGTTGCTTTAGACAAACATACACGTCGTGGTCAACAAATGGGACGAGACTCATTTCATTTCTTACATGAAGCAAGTGTAGTTACTCCACAGGCTAAAATTGATAATAACTACAAAGAGAGATATGAAGAAATTTTAAAAGAATATGATCCAGAGAATGTCACGGATACAACATTTAAATTTAATAGCTGGCAATATTAATCTATGAAAAAATAATGAAACAATCAGCAAAAGGTGCATAATGTTTCGATTAGAAACGAGGTATTATATGAAAAAGCATACAATTGCTATTATTGGTTCAGGTAGTGCGTATACTCCTGGAATTGTGAATGCATTATTAGAACAAAAAGAACAAATCGGTATTAAAAAAATTGTATTTATAGATAACGACAACGAAAGACTTCATATAACTGGGGATTTTATGAAGATTATGATTGAAGAAAATGATCCTGATATTGAAGTTTTATTAACTACAGATAGAAAAGAAGGATTCCATGAAATGGATTTCTTGTTAGCCCAAATCCGAACAGGTAGACTACCGCAGCGTGTTAAAGATGAAAAGATTGCTATGCGTCATGGTGTTATTGGACAAGAGACTTGTGGTCCAGGAGGCTTCGCATTTGCTATGCGAGAAATTCCAGCAATGGTAGAGATTGCCAAAGATGTTGTAAAATATGCTCCTAATGCATGGATTATTAACTATTCTAATCCAACGGGTATTGTTGCTGAAGCAATTCAACGTGAAGTTCCTGAAGCTAAAAATATTTGTATTTGCGATGTACCACCTTGGTTACAATCAGATATGGCAAAATTAATGCAAGGTAAACCAAGTGATTTTACATATCGTTATTTTGGGTTAAATCACTTGGGTTGGTTTACAAATATGTTTGATGAAAAAGGTAACGATGTACTGCCTTTAATTTGTGATTATGTAAAAGATCATGGCATGTATCTTGGTACTGCAACTGATGAGAGTTGGAAGCAATCAGCGATTCGTCAAAAACAATTTATCAGAGATTTCCCAGGAACACTTCCAGTTACATATTTACAATATTATTATTATCCTGATCAAATGTTTAATGCAGAGGACATTAATTACACTAGAGGGCAATACTGTATCGATCATAGAGAAAAAGAAATTTATGACCTATGCAAAAAGGGTATAAAAAATCATACTTCTAAAGGCAATAACTTGAAGGATACTATACATGGGGACTTTATCGTAAATATTGTCAACGCGATTGTGAATAATACAAATGAAGAATTTATTATTAATGTCCCAAATAATGGAATAATTTCTAATTTTAGCCAAGGAGCGATTGTAGAATGTATTGCACGTATCAATGCAAGTGGGTATCAGCCTTTAGCTGTGGGAGAGATTCCGCTGTTTCAAAAAGGTTTAATGGAAGTTATGAAAGCCTATGAGATTTTAACGGTTGAATGCAATCTTGAAGGTAGTTATCAGAAAGCTTTAGAAGCATTGACATTAAATCCTATTGTACCTTCTACTAATGTTGCAAGAGAGTTGTTGAATGATTATATTGAAGCAAATAAGGAATATTGGCCAGAACTTAAATAATTTGAAGTGTTTTAGTTCCAAGATTTTTTTAACGAGCATAGGATCGTTGATAATGGCGTTAGGAATACAATTCACTATTGCTGCAAATTTAGGTACTGATCCAATGACCATGTTTTGGACGGGAATTTCTAATTTATTCTCTATAACAATAGGTGAATCAAACATTTTAATCAGTTTGTTTTTAATGATAATTGCATTTTTTATTGATAGAAAACAATTGCATATTGGTAGTTTCATTAATCCTATAATTATTTATATTACACTTGAAATCTTGAGCTTTGTAAATTTTGTTTCCTTTAGTAGTTTGTTAAGGCTTATTATTTTAATTATAGGGTATAGTTTGTTGTCTTTTGGTATTGCTTTATATAGTAAGCAAGAATGTGGAAAAGGTGCATATGAAGCATTTGTTTTTGCAATTGCTAATAAAACGTATTTATCAGTGGGGAAAGTACGAACAATTTGTGATATTACGCTAGGGTTCATAGGTTGTGTTTTAGGAGCAAAGTTCAGTATAGGTACACTTATTGCAATTTTATTTATTGGATCATGTGTACAATATTTTTTAAATTTATTTTCTAAAATGGAAGGAGAGTGTTGAATGACTGCACATAATAATGCAAAGGTTGGCGATATTGCTAAAATAGTTTTAATGCCAGGAGATCCACTACGAGCAAAATATATTGCAGAAACATATTTAGATAATGTAAAACAGTTTAATACAATTCGTAATATGTTTGGTTATACAGGATATTATAAAAATGTAGAAGTCTCAGTAATGGGAAGCGGAATGGGTATTCCAAGTATGGGAATATATTCATTTGAATTGTTTAAATATTATAATGTTGAATGCATAATTCGTATCGGAAGTTCTGGAGCATATACAGATAAATTAGAATTATTTGATGTTGTCTTAGCTAAAGAAAGCTGGAGTGAATCAACATATGCGTTAGTTCAGAATAATGTGAAAGATGATACGATTTCTGCTAGTGAAGAAATTAATGATGTTATATTAAAAACAGCGAGTCGAATGAAAAAAAATATAACAGTTGATAGAATACATACTAGTGATGTATTTTATCGATCTACAGGAATCGATGAATGTAATGAGTTCTATCATAATAAAGGATGCTGTTGTGTTGATATGGAGACATTTGCATTATTTCATAACGCTAAATTATTCGATCGAAAAGCGGCTTGTTTATTGACTATAAGTGATTCAATCGTAAAGAAACAAGGAGCAACTGCGGAAGAAAGACAAATAGCTTTTAATGATATGATTCAAATTGCTCTAGAAAGTGTTGTCAGTATTTCTGAACTTTAGAACTGCATATTAAAAAAGTTGATTGCTATTTTGAATTGATTTCTATATTATATCCCTATCAATATAAATGATAATCATAATAATTATTTAAGAGCATACGCTAAATTACAAAATGAAGTAGATAATTTTAGACTTATATGGCAATTAGGTAAAGAGTATTGGGAATCATTTTTAACGTGGGGTAATGATAGAAAACTTTTATATCATGCTGAACAAGATATATTAAAAATAGTTATTAATATGTATGAAACAGGCCATACACCAACAGAAAAACAAACTAAAATTTTATTACGAGCGAGAGATAGGTTGATGCTCGAAGGAATGCCAAATAGTTTTTAATTATTTTTTAAAAGTTAAAGATTGTAGTTAAATTATTAATAATTCTTAAAATAAAGGAGGCATTGACCATGGAAGAAGTAGTAGGAATATTAGAGGCAATATTAGATAAGATGTATGACATTGAGAGTCAATTACAGGATATTAACACGAAGATATCGACTACATATAATCTAGATGATGTTCATGATAAACTACTTGATATTGAAGGATCTGTCGATTTACTTACAGATAACGCCTATGATATAGATGATATTTATAGTAAGTTGGAGGATATTGAGACTTCAGTAGATAATATTGAATAAATCTTATTTAACTGGTATCAATATACGAGTGATGTACTGATTAAAGGAATCAATACTCATTTCGTTTAATCCTTCTTCGTACGCATATCCATAAAGTTCTAATTTGTGTTGTTGAGCATAGGCTAAGATTTGTTGGTAAATGCCTGGTAATAAGTCCCAAGGACCGATACAGAATGCTTCGATATAGGTTCCTTTTGGTAAAATATCGTCATATTCTTTAGAGTCTTTTGGGCAATAGGCGTAATAAGAATCATATGCATTGAATTGATGGTGCATGAGGTTTGAAATCGCAATACGACTACCAAATCGATCATAGAGATGGAATCGTTGTTTGAGTTGATTTGAAAAATCCGCAGCGATAGAGAAATCATGATCATCATAATTTCCAGTGATTTTTTCTGATACAATGATTTTCTGTTCTTCTAATTGAATACAACGGATTTGACCATGCTTAGCTTGTTGGCTGATATAGGCGTGTTGTTGTTTTTGGGTTAAAAAGTTTTGAATGCTTTGAAGCTGTTCGATATATGTATCGATCAGCTTTTTCTTTTGGTCTAACATATCCATATAACTTTGATCATTGGTATCTTTAAGATAGGACTTAATTTCTTCAATCGAAAGGCCTACTTTTCGTAAAGTACATATGAGTTCTAATTTCGCAAATTGATGAATGGAATAATAATGATAACCATTCTCTGTCACTTTTTCTGGTTTAAATAAATCAATATCATTGTAGTAATGTAATGTGCGCTTGTTGATGCCCATTAATTTGGCGAATTCTCCGGATGAGAAATATTTTTTATCTTTCATAAGTTCTCCTTGACTGTACAGTTAGTGTACATATTAAGATGCTTTCTGTAAAGAAGAAAAACATCTTTGGGAGGAAGAAAATATGGAATTGATGAAAGTACGACAAGATCAATGGAATGCGATTAAAGAGATTTATATGGAAGCTTTCCCGAAAAGAGAAAGAAAACCATTTTTTTTATTAAAGAGTAAGAAAGTAGAAATCTTTACGGCGGTTGATAAAGGACAATTGCTTGGATTTACAGCGGTGATTCCTTTGGGAAATTTAGTAATGGTGGATTATTTAGCAGTAAATTCTAAGATTCGTAGTCAAGGCACAGGGGGATTTATTATGAGATCTCTTTGTGAGATGTATCGTGATAAAAAGATTGTCTTATTGATTGAAAAAGTAGAGGACACAGCTGAAAATAAGGGACAACGGATTGCTAGACGTCGATTCTATATAAAAAATGGATTTACGACATCAGGATTATTTGTCAATGGTGTTAGTGGTACGATGGAAATCCTAAACTATGGAGGATATGTACAAGAAAATGAGTACTTACAACTTCAAAAACATGCTTTAGGAAAATGGATGTTCAAGCTTTCTCATATGAAGCTTGTGAGTGCATAAAATACGAGGACGAATAGTATGAAGACATTATTTTCTCAAGTCCATTTTCATAAAAAACAAGTATTAGGATTGATTGTATTTGTCTTATGCTCTGCAGTGGCGCAAATGTTGTTGCCTTCGCTTTTAGCACAGATGATTCAACATGGCGTCATTGAACAAAGTATCAATCAAATTCATTATTATGGATGGATTATGGCAAGTGTTGCGATTCTTTCTTGTTTAGTCAGCTTTGGCTCTGTGAAGATGGCTTCTTGTTTATCAACAGAATTTGGATCGCAGATTCGTAGACTTGTCTTTTGTAAGATTCAAAATTTTTCCGCGATTGAAATGGATCATTTTTCAACCGCAAGTTTAGTCACAAGATGTACTTCGGATGTTACGAATGTACAAAACTTTTTAACACTGTTATTACGGATTGGGTTATTGGCACCAATGATGGCTTTTGCGGGCCTTGTTTTTTCATCGATGACAGGTGGCAATGTCAGTTCTGTATTGTTGGTATCGATTCCTATTTTATTAATTGGATTAACAGTTTTAATGATCTTAGCTTCTCGGTATTCCATTCAACTACGCAAGAAAATTGATCAAATCAATCATTTATTTTTAGAATCTTTAGAAGGCGTTCGAGTTATTCGCACTTTTCATAAAGAAAGATTTGAAAATCAACGATTTGAAAAAGCCAATGATGAACATGCGATGATTGCGTATACAACAGGAAAAATAGGAAGTCTATTGATGCCGATGATCAGTGTTCTTTTTGGATGTACAACAGCAGCAGTTCTTGGAATTGGTGCATATGATGTACAGATTGGGACTATGCCTGTGGCAAGCTTGGTAGCAAGCAGTCAATATATTAGTATGGTACTAACATCGGTCATGATGTTGTCATTGGTCATTATGATGTTTCCTACGACGTATGCTTGTGCAAAACGAATTGAAGAAGTAATAGACGTGGAACCAATGATTCAAGATGGCACGATGTCTTTGGATCAAAGACCATTGCGCAATCATGTTGAGTTTAAACATGTGACTTTTGCTTATCCTGGAGCCAGTGAACCGGTCTTAAAAGACATCAGTTTTACAGCTAGACCTGGGCAAGTTACTGCCATTATTGGCGGAACAGGACGAGGGAAATCTACAATCGTGAAATTGATTCCTCGGTTATATGATCCGATGTTTGGGGAGATCTTAGTGGATGGCATGGATATTCGTTCGTATAGAAAAGAGGATCTTCGTTCCTTAATTGGATATGTGCCACAAAAGAATGTTTTATTTTCGGGTGATATAGGTTCCAATTTAAATTTTGGAAATGAAAATGGAACTGATGTAGATTGGCAAGAAGCATGTCGTGTTGCTTGTGCACAAGAATTTATTGATCAAAAGAAAGATCAATATCATCAACGTGTTTCTCAAGGGGGAACTAATTTTTCAGGAGGACAAAAACAAAGACTAGCAATCGCAAGGGCTTTGATGAAACATCCTGAGATCTATATTTTTGATGATAGTTTTTCCGCATTAGATCTAAAAACTGATTTACAAGTTCGAAAACATTTAAAAGAATCAATAGGAGATGCGACTGTGATCATGGTGGCACAACGCATTAGTTCCATCATGGATGCGGATCAGATTTTAGTGATTGATGATGGAAGGATTGTTGGACAAGGAAAACATGAAGAGTTATTACAATCTTGTTCTTTATATCAAGAAATTGCCCAACTACAGCTTGGAAAGGAGGTTGCGTAAATGCGTCAAAAGGAAATATGGAAACGATTGTTGACTTATTTGAAACCTTATCGTTTTCGTTTGATTTTGATCATAGGGGCAGCCATCGTGAGTACTGCTTTTATGGTATTGGCACCTTATGTGATTGGGCTTGTCACAACGACATTATTATCTTTTGTCAAAGATGGGTTCTTTGATTGGTCTAAAATTATTAGTTTATTAGGCATTCTTGTTCTCTTATATGGGATCTCACAGCTCTTTTCTTTTTTTCAAGGACTAGGAATGGCACATGTCAGTAGTAAAGTGATGAAACAAATACGACAAGATATCGATGAAAAGATGCATAAGCTTCCTTTGCGATATTATGATATGCATACGCATGGTGATATTTTAAGTACGATTACTAACGATGTTGATACTATAAATAATGCGATCAGTCAAAATCTGACTTCTATTGTGACTCAATGTACAACGGCCATTGGTGTCTTTTTTATGATGATATCTATGAGTCCTGCTTTATCTTTGATTCCTATTTTGATGGTACCTTTAAGCTTATTAAGTGCTTCTGGAGTCATGAAAGCGAGTAATCGTTATTATGAAGCACAACAAAATAGCTTAGGAGCTTTAAATGGATTTATCGAAGAGATGATCACAGGACAAGCTATCATTCAAACGTTTAATTATCAAGAAAGAGCTATCCAACAATTTGAAATGGTTGATCAAGAGCTAAAAAATAGCTCACGAAAAGCAGAAATAACGGCTGGGGCCATCAATCCGATTACTACATTGGTCAGTGATCTAGGATATGTACTATGTGCTGTATTAGGGTGTTTTGCGGCCTTATCAGAAAAGATGACAGTTGGTAATGTACAAGCAATGTTAGAATATACTTGGCGTTTTGCGGATCCTTTTGCGACGATGGCTGGTATGGTAGGAAGCTTTGCGGCGGCAAGTGCAGCAGGAAAAAGAATCTTTTCATTATTAGATGCTCAAGAAGAAGTACCAGATCCAAGTGCTCCTTGTATACCAAGTCATCATCAAGGAAGTGTAGTCTTTAAAAATGTATATTTTGGATATGATCGAGATGTTCCTTTGATGAAAGGAATCAATCTAGAAATACAGCCTGGACAAAAAGTGGCCATTGTAGGACCTACAGGAGCAGGAAAGACAACATTGATTAATTTATTGATGCGTTTTTATGATGTAGATCAAGGCAGTATTATCGTTGATGGTGTTGATATTCGTAAGATGACAAGAAAAGAATTACGAAGTCGATTTGGGATGGTCTTACAAGATGCTTGGTTATTAGAAGGTAGCATTGAAGAAAATATCGGATATGCGATGGATACAATCAATCATGAACGAGTAGAAACAGCCGCAAAGATGGCAAGTGTCCATTCATTGATTCAAACATTGCCTGGTGTATATCAAATGAAATTAAATAAAGGGGCAGAGAATATTTCACAAGGAGAAAGGCAATTGTTAACAATCGCAAGGGCCATCGCAGCAGATCCAGAAATCATGATTTTAGATGAAGCAACAAGCAATATTGATACTCATACAGAAATGTTAATCCAACAAGCAATGGATACTGTGATGAAAGGTAAAACAAGCTTTATTATTGCCCATCGTTTATCAACGATACAAAATGCGGATATCATTTTATATATGGAACATGGAAATATTATAGAAATGGGCAATCATGAAACATTACTTCAAAAACAAGGAAAATATGCGGCTTTATATCAAAGCCAGTTTGCTCATTAAAAAAGACCCGATGGGTCTTTTCATTGTTTTTGGGCTTCTTGAAGGGCTGCATGATAGTCTTCATGGGTATCATAGTTATTGGGATCAATGAAAGGAAATTCATCAAAATCATCATATTTCTCTTTCCAAGCATCATGTAATTCTCTTAGATAGTCATGTTCATTATTAAAATCTACTGGATCAACAGAGAATAACTGATCAGGATCATATTGTTCTTGCCATTCTTTTTTTAATGTATCTATGATGTCGATATATTCAAAGTAATATTCAAAATCTAAAGGATTGATTTCTGGAAAGACATTATCGGGATCCTTAAGATCTTTCCAACGAAGCATCATTTCTCTATGACAAGCCGACTGGTAATCTTCATAAGTATCATAATCATAAGGACTCGTTGTATTAAAGTTTCGATAATCCCATTGTTTTTTCCATTGTCGTTGTTCTTTTACTTTTAATTGAGCATTTTCAAAGGCTTCAGATGTCTTGAAATCTTCGCGTTGCAAGTCATGAAATAAATGATATTTTTCACATCTATTTTTTGCTTCTAAATAAAGAGCATCTAGATACGCTTGTTGTGTTGGATAATCATATGGATCAATGAGAAAGAAAAAGTTTGGGTAATCTTCAGTGAATGAAATATGTTTTTGTGCTTCTTCGACTGCTTCTTGATAGTCAGATGCATATATGAAATCATCAGGATCGATATAAGGAAATTCATCCCAACGATCATAGCTTTTCTTCCATTCTTTTTTTAGCGCATTGAGATAATCCATTTTTGATGTAAAGTCACTTGGATCGGTAAAAAAGTTGTCTTCGGGATCATAATCCTCTTTCCATTCTTCATAGAGCTGTTCTTGTTGGGCTTCTAAAACTGCTTCTTGATATTCTTTAGGGGTATCATAATCATTTGGACTGACAGAAGGAAATTCATCATAGTAATCATGTTCGTCTTTCCACGCTTCTTTTAGGGCCTTTAAGTAGTCCATTTCTGAAGTGAAGTCATGAGGATTGGTGATAAACTGATCCTCTGGATCGTACAGTGTTTTCCATGTGTCTTTGATGTCTTCTTGATATACTTCAAGAGCTTGTTCATATTCTTCATATTGATCATAATCTATGACATTTACATGTTCTGAAAAGTCTTGCCAAGGATCTAAATGCCATTGCCACTTTTTTCGTAACGCATTCAGATAGTCTTGTTTTGTATCATAATCATATGGATTGACATCAAATGCATGATCTGGATTATAGGTTTCTTCCCACTGGTCTTGTTGTAACATCTTTCCTACTGCTGCATATAGTAATTTGTTTTTCATTAGAATTCCTCCATATAATTATTGAATATAAAAGATGATTTTTGTGATATATTCATTTTCATCCGATGTGGATAAATAATCATGTAACGCAAACTCATAGGCATCGGATTGAATTTGAATTTGATGTGTTTCACAATAAGATAATAATTCTTTATAGGTTTTTCCAATAGAAGCATAATCACCAATGTGATATGAAGAGATAATTTTTCCTTCTGGAATTTGAATGATATTTTTTTGAGATTGACTAGGTTCACAAGCTAAAAACGCATGAGTTGCTAATGTATAGTTTCCTTGTTGAATATGCTGAAAAGGGATGATATCTCCACTTTGAAAATAAATCGGTATTTTTTGTTGAAAGGCATGCACAAAACATTTTTTGGTCGCAACACTTGTTTCTTCTAATGTATAAGGAGAGGATACCGGTTCAATAAATAATGTTTGACAAGACATATTTTCAATTTGAATTGTCGCTTTTTTATTCTTTAAAGCACTGACTTGTTTTAATAAAGCACATCGATGTTCAATTCGACTTTTGATCATTTGTAAATCTTTAATTTGTTGTGTGAGCAGAGGGATTTGTTTTTCTAACATATCGATGGATTGATCCATACGATAGTCTTTCATATATTGTTTAATTTCTTCTAAAGAAAATCCAATTTTCTTCATGATCAATATAGTATCAAGAGAATCGATTTGTTTAATACTATAATATCGATAATGAGTATTTTCATCAATATAAGCAGGAGAGAACAAACCAATATGATCATAATAAATTAAAGTTTGTCGAGAAATATTTTGAAGCTTTGAGAGTTCTCCAATTGATAATAGACCTTTCATGAAAAAACCTCCTTGACATTATAGTAACTATATAGTTTATACTCTGATTATATCGTTTTTTAAGGAGTAAGATACTATGAAATGTAAGATATATTCGTGGATTCATTCTTTTTTTGAAGGAATCACGTTCAAAAAGATCATTTTGATTTTGATAGGAGCGATGATTTGTTCCTTTGGGATCCATAATATACATCAAAGAACTAATATCACAGAAGGTGGTGTCATTGGAATGATGTTGTTGATCGAACATTGGTTACAGATATCCCCAGCTTATATCACACCAGTGTTGGATTTGATATGTTATGTGATGGCTTATAGGCATTTAGGAAAGATGTTTATTAAAATGTCGATTATTTCAACAACCTTTATTTCGGTTTTTTATAAAATATGGGATGCGTTTCCACCTATATTACCAGATTTATCCGATTCCCCTTTATGGGCCGCTATTTTAGGCGGTTTGTTTGTTGGGGTTGGTGTTGGATTGATCGTGCGCCAAGGAGGATCTAGTGGGGGTGATGATGCGTTAGCCTTGACCATTTCCAAATGTAGTCATTGGCGCTTATCAAGAGCTTACTTGTTTACAGATGTCACAGTATTAGTATTATCACTTTCTTATATTCCGTTTCAAAGAATATTTTATTCGTTGATTACGGTCACTATTTCTTCTTATGTGATTGATTTTATCAAAAGTGTACCGATAAGAGCGGTTGACAAACAAAATAAATAGTTTATAATGTGAACAGTTTACAAAGTAAACTAATAGAGGTGCATTATGAACGAAGAAATCTTAGAAGCATGGTTAAAATTAAATGTAGCTATTAATCATGAACGAATTGTTTCAGAATTACCATATAATGAAACATTGATCTATCGATATTTATACAACCATCAAGATCAAGTGGTGACAGCCACTAAGCTTTGCGAAGTGACAGGAATGTTAAAATCACAAATGAATCGTACTTTGACTTCGATGGAAGAAAAACAATTGATCTTTCGCCAACGATCAAAACATGATAAAAGACAGATAGAAGTGACAATCAATAAGGATCATATCTCTATCTATGAAACACAGCACGAACGCATCATTCGTATCGTTGATCGATTGATTGAAAGAGTTGGCGAAGACAATGCCAAAACAGCTCTAATGTTGTTTGAAATGATCGCAGAGATTGCCAAGGAGGAATTGGTATGATTCGCTTGCTAGTTGATTCTGCAGCTGATTTTTCTCAAGAAGAAATCAAAGAACAAGCCATAGAAATGGTCCCTTTGAAAGTTTTGATGCATGAAAGAGAATATTTGGATGGCATTGATTTATTTCATGATGATTTTTATGAAGAGTTGGTCCATTCTCAAGCCTTCTTTAAAACGTCGCAACCTTCTCCACAAGCTTTTTTAAAATTTTTTGAACAAGCTAAACAACAAGGAGATACATTGATTTGTATCTTAATTTCAAGTGGTCTCAGTGGCACATTTCAAAGTGCTCGTTTAGCAAAATCGATGGTGGAATATGAAAATATTTATTTAATTGATTCTTTAAGCGCGACTGCTGGCATACGGATTTTAGTGGAAAAAGCGCAAACAATGATTCAAGAAGGAAAACAAGCACAAGATATTGTGTCCTGTTTAGAAGAATTGAAACAACACATTCAGATTTTAGCGGTTGTTGATACTTTAGAGTATTTATCACGCGGAGGCAGAGTTTCTAAAACAGTGGCAACGATTGGGGAAATGGCCAATATTAAACCGTTGATCACAGTGGATTCACAAGGAAAAGTTGAAGTGATTGGCAAACGTCCAGGTATCATCCGGGCGACTAGTCAATTGATCAAAACACTAGAGACAGTAGAAGTGGATCTAGAATATCCAATGTATTCTTTATATACGTATGGATGTAAGAATTGTGAAAAAATGGAATTAAAATTAGAAAAAAATGGAGTAAACTGTCAAAAGCGGCTTCAAATAGGTCCTACGATTGGTACACATGTGGGTCCTGAAGCTTTTGGCATCTGTTTTGTGCAAAAATAAAAGAGCTATCGCCAATGTCATTAAGTTAAGAAATAACGAACCGTCCAGATACTATTGTCTGGATGG
>Kit_p2__coassemble_1571_pt1 | contig 15255 bp, 14 predicted proteins | sample Kit_p2__metabat2_low_PE_059 | metagenome-assembled genome bin Kit_p2 | reverse complement strand
GTCCTTCGTCTTTTTTAAATTCTACGATTTCTTTTTTAACTTTAATAGGAACTGGTACGATTTCATCGTCGAAACGACCTTCATTTTGAGCTTTTTCTGTTTTTTGTTGAGAGTTAGCTGAGAATTCATCTAGTTCTTCACGAGTCAATCCGTAACGATCACAAATATTTTCTGCAGTGATCATCATATGATAGTGATTGAATGCATCAGTTAACGCATCATTTACCATTGTATCAACGATTGTTGCGTTATTCATACGATATCCAAAACGAGCTTTCGTCATAGCGTATGGAGCCATAGACATATTTTCCATACCACCAGCGACTACGATATCAGCCATACCAGCTTTGATCATTGCAGCTGCTTGGTTAACACAGTTTAGACCTGAACCACAAACAACATTCAATGTAACTGCAGGTACTTCGATAGGTAAACCAGCTTTAATAGATGCTTGACGAGCTACGTTTTGTCCTTGCGCAGCTTGGATAACACATCCCATTAAAACTTCATCGACTTGTTCTGGTTTGATACCAGTACGATTTAATGCTTCTTTGATAACGATGGCACCTAAATCAGCAGCAGGTGTAGTACTTAAAGCTCCACCCATTTTTCCAATAGCTGTACGACATGCACCAGCTAAAACAATTTTTTTACTCATTTTTTGTCCTCCAAATTAACTACTATCAAAACTGTATCACAGCGTTTCATGAAAATCAAACATAAATTAATTTTTTCACAAGTGAAAAATAGACGCTTTTTCACAGAAGAAAAAGAGAGAAATTCATCTCTCTTTAATCTTCACAATTTTTAATGATAACAGCGGCGCCTTGTCCGCCTCCAATACATAATGAAGCCAATCCAATCTTAGAATTGCGTTTTTTCATTTCATAAAGTAAAGAAACTAAGATTCTGTTTCCACTTGCACCTACTGGATGTCCTAGGGCAATAGCACCACCATTGACATTAGTTTTATTTAAGAATTCTTCACGGTTCATATGTGTAGCTTCCTCTAATTCATGGATGACACCCAATGATTGTGCAGCAAATGCTTCATTCAATTCGACAAGGTCCATATCTTCAATGGATAGGTCGGCATACTTCAATGCGTTTAAAATAGCTGGTGTTGGTCCTAGACCCATGACGCGAGGATCCACACCACCTTGACCAAATCCAATGATTTCAGCTAAAGGTTTTAAATTATATTTTTTTACTGCATCTTCACTAGCAATAATGGTAAATGAAGCACCATCATTAATGCCTGAAGCGTTTCCTGCGGTAACAGTACCATCTTTAGAAAATGCAGGTCTAAGTTTTGCGAGTTTTTCTAAACTTGTTTGTCTAGGGTGTTCATCGGTATCAAAAATGACTGTTCCTTTTCTTGTTTCATAAGAAATAGGCACGATTTCATCTTTAAATCTACCTGTTTCGATCGCGTGTAACGCTTTTTGTTGACTTGCTAATGCAAATTCGTCTTGTGCTTCACGTGAAATATTATATTTCTTGGCAATATTATCTGCTGTCACTCCCATATGAATTCCATACATTGCATCTGTTAAACCATCATGTAACATCGAGTCGACAACAGTCATATCACCACTTTTTACACCTTTACGGTTTTTATAACTAAGTAAGAATGGGGCACGAGTCATAGATTCAACTCCACCTGCAACATAAAGATCACCAAAGTTAGCTTGAATACGAAGAGTCGCTTCCATGACAGCTTTCAAGCCAGATCCACATAGCATATTGATGGATTGTGCACAAACTTCAACAGGAATTCCTGCTTGGAATGCGATATTACGTGCAATATTTTGTCCTAGTCCTGCTGCAATGACATTTCCAATAATAACTTCATCCAGGTTTGCTGGGTCAATACCTGCTTCATCGATCGTAGCTTTTAATACGGTGGATCCTACGGTTGCAAGATCGACATCCGTCAAACTACCCATAAATGTTCCAATGGCGCTTCTTTTAGCGCTTACAATATACGCTTTTCTCATAACGAATACTCACTTTCTAGCAAACTTATTTTTTATTTGCTCGTATAATTTAATTCCATCGTAAACGAGAAAAATAGGAAATGTCAATGATTTTGAATTTTTCATAAAATAAAAAAACATTTGTTAAAAAAGGATAAAAATAAACTTATTAATTTTTTCACAAAGTCATTGACGAAGTCACTTGAAGGGGGTAATATGGAATTGTGTGAGAAGTTAAAAGCTTTCTTCATACTATCGATATCCTAGAAATCGAAAGGTTCAATGAAAATTGGAAAGGAGAACTTCATTTATGGATTTCAATTTAACAGAACAACAAAAAATGATGCAAAAGTTGTTCAGAGAAGTTGCACAAAACGAAGTAAAAGAAAATGCAGCTGATGTTGACGAAAACGAACGTTTCCCTAAGGAAAGTGTAGAAGTAATGCGTCAAGCTAAAATGTTGGGGATTCCTTATCCTCGCGAATTTGGAGGCGCTGGTGCTGACTATTTGAGCTATATCATGGCAGTTGAAGAATTATCAAAAACATGTGCTACTACAGGTGTAGTATTAAGTGCTCATACATCTTTAGGAACTTGGCCTATTGCACAATTTGGTACTGAAGAACAAAAACAACGTTTCTTACCTGATTTATGTACAGGTAAACGTTTAGCGGCTTTTGGATTAACTGAACCAAATGCTGGTACAGATGCTGCTGGACAACAAACTACAGCGGTATTAGATGGTGATGAATATGTCATCAATGGAACTAAGATCTTTATCACAAATGCTGGAGAAGCAGAAGTTTATATCATCTTTGCGATGACAGATAAATCTAAAGGAACTCGTGGTATTTCAGCATTCATCGTTGAAAAAGGAACTCCAGGATTTACTTTTGGTCTTCATGAAAAGAAACTTGGTATCCGTGGTTCAGCAACAAGTGAATTGATTTTCAATAACGTACGTGTACCTAAAGAAAATTTATTAGGTAAAGAAGGTATGGGATTCAAGATTGCCATGCAAACATTAGATGGTGGTCGTATTGGTATCGCTGCTCAAGCATTGGGTATTGCACAAGGTGCGATTGATGAAGTTGTTCCTTATGTAAAACAACGTAAACAATTTGGTCGTCCTATCGCTAAATTCCAAAATACACAATTCCAATTGGCTGATATGCAAACAAAAGTAGATGCAGCTCGTTGGATGGTATATGCTGCTGCAATGGCAAAAGAAGAAGGAAAACCTTATACTACATTAGCTGCTGAAGCTAAATTATTTGCTGCTGAAGTGGCTATGGAAGTTACAACAAAAGCTATTCAATTAATGGGTGGTTATGGTTATACTCGTGATCTACCAGTTGAAAGAATGTTCCGTGATGCTAAGATCACAGAAATTTATGAAGGTACTTCTGAAGTACAACGCATGGTAATTTCAGGAGCCATGTTGCGATAAGAAAGGAACGGATGAATTATGAAAATTGTTGTTTTAGTAAAACAAGTACCAGATTCAACTGAAATTACAGTTGATAAAGTAACAGGTACATTGGTACGTGATGGTGTTCCTAGCATTATCAACCCAGATGATTTAGCAGGTTTGGAAGCTGCTTTAGCATTAAAAGATAAAAATCCAGAAATTAAAGTTACTGTTGTTTCAATGGGACCTCCTCAAGCTAAAGGAATGTTACAAGAAACAATCGCTCGTGGAGCTGATGAAGCTTATTTATTGACTGACCGTCGTTTAGGTGGAGCTGATACATGTGCTACAAGCCGTACATTAGCTGCTGCTTTAAGTAAAATAGGATATGATTTAATCATTGCTGGACGTCAAGCAATCGATGGGGATACAGCACAAGTTGGTCCTCAAACTGCTGAACGTTTAGATTTACCACAAGTGACTTATGTTGATGAAATTATTGAATTGACACCAGAAAAAATCACTGTGAAGAAAGCATTAGAAGAAGAAGAACAAATTTTAACTGCTAAAATGCCATGTGTGTTAACAACATTATCAGGAATGAACAATCCTCGTTATATGAACTGTAATGATATCGTTGATTCATTCGATAAACCAGTTCATATCATGACTTTTGATGATTTAGACTTAGATCAATCTGTTGTTGGTTTAGCAGGTTCTCCAACCAAAGTTCATGCTACATTTACAAAAGATGTAAGTGCTGAAACACAAACTTATAATTTATCAGCACAAGAAACAGCTGAATTAATTGCGAAAACTTTGAAAGAAAAGCAATTAATTACTAAGTAGGAAGGAGAATTATTCATGGCAAAATTTGAAGGATATAAAGATATTTACGTTTTTATTGAACAAAAAAATGGAAATATTGCTGAAGTTGGTTATGAATTAATCAGCGAAGCAAGAAAATTAGTCGCTTCTATTCCAGAAATGGGCTTTAAAGTAGTAGGTGTACTATTAGGATCTGATATTACAGATAAGGCAAACGATGTTATTGCACATGGTGCAGATAAAGTTATCGTTGTTGATGATGTATTATTAAAAGATTACTCAACTCAATTTTATACAGATGCATTGACACAAGTAATCGAAGAATTTAAACCAGATTCATTCTTAACTGGAGCAACTGTTGAAGGTCGTGACTTGGCACCACGTGTTGCTGCTCGTATCAATGCAGGTTTGACAGCGGATGCTACTAAGATCGCTATTGATCTAGATAAAGCTAAAGATGGAGAAGCATTATTATTAGTTACTCGTCCTACTTTTGGTGGTAACTTATTTGGTACAATTGTTTGTCCTGATACTCGTCCACAAATGGCTACAATTCGTCCAAAAGTATTTGATATGGATCCAGCAGATCCTAGCCGTACTGGGGAAGTTGTTACGTTTGCACCTAACTGGAAATGTACAGAAGCAGATGTTACAATTGAAAAAGTAGTAGAAAAAGTAGCAGAAGGTGTCGATGTAACAAAAGCAAATATCTTAATTGGTGCTGGTCGTGGTGCTGAAGGATGTTTAGATGTTCTTGAAGCATGCGCTAAAGAATTAGATGGTGTTGTTTGTGCAACACGTGCTGTTGTTGAAGATGGTTATATGGATAAAAATGTTCAAGTTGGTCAAACTGGTAAAACAGTACGTCCAGCATTGTATATCGCTTGTGGTATCTCAGGTGCCGTACAACACGTAGCTGGTATGGAAAAATCTGATATGATCATTGCCATCAACCGTGATCCAGAAGCTGAAATCTTTAAAATTGCAAATATGGGCTTCGTTGGAAATGTTGATGAAGTATTACCATTGTTAGTTGAAGAAATTAAAAAAGCAAAATTAGCTTAAGGAGAATAAAAATGACTAGAAAAATTGGTGTAGTTGGTGCAGGAACAATGGGACAAGGTATTGCCAATGCTTTTGCAAGTGCTGGAAACTTTGTTACTGTTGTTGATGTAAAAAAAGAATGGGCTGAAAATGGCGTACAAAAAATTTATGCTGGAAAAGATAAATTAGTTGCTAAAGGAAAAATCTCTCAAGAAGCTGCTGATGCTGCTAAACAAAACTTGGTAGCTGGTGTTTATGAAGACTTAGCAGATTGTGATTTTGTTGTAGAAGCTGTTTTAGAAAAAATGGAAGTTAAAAAAGATTTGTTTACTAAATTAGACGAAATCGTTAAAGATGGAGCAATTTTTGGAACAAACACTTCTTCTTTATCAGTAACAGAAATTGCTAATGGTGTAAAACACCCAGTAATTGGTATGCATTTTTTTAATCCAGCTGATCGTATGAAATTAGTTGAAGTTATTTCCGGTGCAAATACACCAGTTGAAGTAAAAGATGAAATCATTGCGATTTCTAAAGAAATTGGAAAAACTCCAGTTGAAGTAAATGAAGGGCCTGGATTTGTTGTAAACCGTATTTTGGTTCCTATGATCAATGAAGCTTGCTTCATTTTACAAGAAGGTATCGCTTCAGCAAGTGATATTGATACAGCTATGCAATTGGGTGCTAACCATCCAATGGGACCTCTTGCTTTAGGTGATTTAATTGGTTTGGACATCGTATTAGCTATTATGGATGTTTTATATCATGAAACAGGAGATTCAAAATATCGCGCTTGTACATTGTTGAAGAAAATGGTACGTGCTGGTAAATTAGGACGTAAAACTCAAGAAGGATTCTACAAATACTAGGATTCAATGCAATTTAAAAGGCGAAACTTTTGTTTTCGCCTTTTTCTAAAAGGAGACGAATGAAAATGGAAAATGTATTATTAGAAAAACAAGGTCATGTTTCAATTATTACAATCAATCGTGAAAAAGCTTTAAACGCATTAAGCACAGCTGTATTAACAGATTTAGAAGAAGCTGTGAATACAGTAGAAAAAGATTTAGATACTTATTGTGTAGTCATTACAGGTGCTGGTTCTAAGAGTTTTGTTGCGGGTGCTGATATTGCAGAAATGAAAGATAAATCTGTTGAAGAAGCGGCTGAATATGGAGCATATGGAAATAAAATTTTCCGTGCTATTGAAAACTTGCATTGTCCAGTAATTGCAGCTGTAAATGGTTTTGCCTTAGGTGGTGGATGCGAATTAGCAATGTCTTGTGATATTCGTGTAGCAAGTGAAAATGCTGTATTTGGACAGCCAGAAGTAGGTTTAGGAATTACACCTGGTTTTGGTGGTACGCAAAGATTAGCTCGTTTAGTACCAATGGGTATCGCAAAAGAAATGATTTTTACGGCTCGTAACATTAAAGCTGATAAAGCTTTAAGCATTGGTTTGGTCAATGCGGTAGTACCTGCTGAAGAATTAATGCCAACTGTATTAAAGATGGCTAATGGTATCTGCAAAAATGCACCTATCGCTGTTGCAAATTCAAAACGTGCTATCAATAATGGTCTTCAAGTAGATATTGACTCAGCAATTCAAGTTGAAGTAAAAGAATTCTCTGATTGCTTTGCTACGGAAGATCAAACATATGGAATGGAATGCTTTGTTAATAAAGTAAAAGAAAAAGAATTTAAAAATAAATAAAAAAAGGAAGTGATGTATAACGATGTCAAAAGTAATGTCAGCTCGTGAAGCGATTTCTATGATCAAAGATGGCGATGCAATTGGAATTGGTGGCTTTATCGGAATGGGACACCCTCAAGAATTGTCTATTGCTATCGAAGATAGTTTTAAAGAAACTGGACATCCACGTGACTTAACAGTTATGTTCTCTGCTGGTGTTGGAGATGGTACTGATAAATTAGGAGTAAACCATTTAGGCCATGAAGGTTTATTAAAACGTATCATTGCCGGACATTGGGGATTGATTCCTACTTTTCAAAGATTAGTTTTTGAAAACAAAGTGGAAGGTTATAACTTACCATTAGGAACGATTTCTTTAATGTTCCGTGAAATCGCAGGTCATAGACCGGGGGTTATCACAAAAATTGGTTTAAAAACATTCATCGATCCACGTTTAGAAGGAGCTAAGATGAATGATCGAACTCGTGAAGCTGAAGATTTAGTTTCTTTGATTGAGATGGATGGGGAAGAGTGGTTACATTACAAATCATTCCCACTAAATGTTGCTTTATTACGTGGTACTTATGCAGATGAAAGTGGAAATGTTGTAATGACGCAAGAAGCTGCTACACTTGATTCTTTATCTATAGCCCAAGCTGTAAAAAATTCTGGTGGAAAAGTAATCGTTCAAGTAAAAGATGTTGTCCAAAATGGAACATTAAATGCGAAAGATGTTAAAATTCCTGGTATTTATGTTGACGCGATCGTTATTGGTAAACCAGAAAACCATTGGCAAACTTATGCTGGTGAATACAATCCGGCTCTATCTGGAGAAGTGCGTGTACCTGCAGATTCAATTGAACCAATGCCATTGAATGCGCGTAAAGTAGTTTGTCGTCGTGCAGCGATGGAATTAGATCCAAGTGCAATCATTAATCTAGGAATTGGTATGCCAGAAGGTATTGCTAATGTAGCTAACGAAGAAGGATTGCCTGGATTAAAAATGACAGTCGAAGCTGGAGGTATTGGTGGTGTTCCTATGAGTGGAACAGCCTTTGGTTCATGTACAAATCCGGAAGCTATTATTGATCAAACATATCAGTTTGACTTCTATGATGGTGGTGGGCTTGATCAAGCTTTCTTAGGGCTTGCCGAATGTGACCGATTTGGTAATATCAACGTATCACGTTTTGGACCTAAGATTGCCGGTTGTGGAGGATTTATTAATATTACACAAACTGCACCGACTGTAGTATATTGTGGTACTTTCACCGCAAAAGGATTAAAAGAACGTATTGGTGATGGAAAGTTAGAAATCCTTCAAGAAGGTCAAATCACTAAATTTAAAAATAATGTAGAACAAATTACATTTGCGGCAGAATATGCTGCTCAAACAGGACAAAAAGTAATGTATATTACAGAACGTGCTGTATTTGAACTTGTAAATGGTGTCTTTACATTGACTGAAATTGCCCCAGGTATTGATTTGGAAAAAGATGTATTGGCTCAAATGGAATTTAGACCTGCGATTGCCGATGATCTTAAATTGATGGACGCTCGTTTATTTACTGACGAAGTCATGGGATTAAAAGCTTAGTACGATGAATCAGGATCCTTCTGGATTCTGATTTTTTTATGTTTTGTGCTATACTTTTGTAACAGGGGGACTTACTATGTTATTTTTTCGAAATGATTATGGAAAAGGATGTATTCCAGAAATCTTAGAACTTTTAAATACTACAAATAATGATGCTCATATTGGTTATGGACAAGATTCTATTTGTGAACGTGCTAAAGAAGTCATTCATTCTAAAATGCCAGATTGTGATGTAGATATTCATTTTATCACTGGTGGAACCTTAACCAATTTGACGATGATTCGTTCTGTTCTTCGTTCTTATGAAGCTGTTATTGCTTGTGATACGGCACATATTGCTACGCATGAAACAGGGTCCATTGAAGCAACTGGACATAAGGTGATTACTGTGCCAAATGCTGATGGAAAAATTACCGCAAAAGCCATTCGTGAATGTGTCTTAGAACATCAAATGTCTTTAGAACACATGGTTTTTCCTAAGATGGTATATATATCGAATGCGACAGAACTAGGGACGGTTTATACTCGAGAAGAATTATTAGAAATTAGACATGTTTGTGACGAGTTTCATCTATATTTGATGTTAGATGGTGCTAGACTTGGTTGTGCACTGATGTCTGGTATCGATTATTCATTGAATGATTTAGCGGCTTGGTGTGATTTAATGTATATTGGAGGCACCAAAAATGGAGCTTTATTCGGAGAGGCTGTCATTCTTTCGAATAACGAATTAAAACCATATTTTCGATATGTGATGAAACAAAGTGGTGCTATGTTAGCAAAAGGATGGTTATTAGGCTTACAATTTTTAGCTTTATTTGAAAATGATGCGTTCTATCATATTGCAAAGCATGCTAATGAATGTGCAACAGTAATTCAAGATTGTGCGGATCAAGTTGGATATCCTTTCTTCATGAAGAATAATACCAATCAAGTTTTTTTAGTATTAGAACCAGAAGAATATCAAGCTTTATCAGAGAAAGTTGACTTTGAAATTTGGACGAAACAAGATGAAAAATTTGTGATTCGTCTTGTGACAAGTTGGGCCACATCGATGGATGATGTCAATCATCTGTGTACTTTATTAAGACAAATAAAAATATAGAGATTTACACGATCTCTATATTTTTTTTATAAGTCCATCCTAATACACCGTTTTTTTTGATTTGAACTTTATCTCGATAAGAAAAGACAATTTTTACGAGATCACCTTTTTCAAGAGGGATTTCGTAATTGGTGAAATCTGTCGCATGATAGATTTCTCCTTGTTTATAAACAAACTCTTTATCGACCCAAAATGTTCGATGTAAATAAGGACAATATACTTTATATTGATATGTTTCTACTTTTAAAATTTGGATCTGTCCATGATTCCATGTTACAAATAGAGGAATTTGAATGCCTGGTTTAACTGCTTGAATCACTTTTGCTTGAGGCAAGAAGTCGATTGTTTCGTATGAAATTGTATTTTGATTGATCAATAGTGCATTGAGCTGACCGCCTTTTTTTACGATATTGCCTCCATCAATACTATAAATATTTCTTTGATGATCAAGGATGGGATTAAAATTGGCAATGGATCGAGCATATTCAGTTACGGGTAAGTGGCCGACAATGACTTTTTTTTGAAAAAATACCTCTCTTTCTTTAAAGAAAGGAATAGTCATCACTTCTTTAAAATCATTACCAAATTTTTTTTCGTCCTGGATTGCGGCATGACTAAATATAAAGGAATCATCTTCTATCACATGGGGAAGGTCATTTAAAAACGATAATTCTTTTAAAAAATGGTGACGAAGTTGAAAGCAGAATGTATCCATTTTGGTATTTTGATCAAAATGTAAGCCGATTTTTTGAGCCATCTCATGAATCAGAGAATGGGAACGACTCAATAAAACTTGTTTGAGAAAATCAAGACGGTAGGAATATAAAACATTTTTACAGATAAAATCACAATTTCCCATCAAACAATATGTGTTTTTTATTTTTGTCATTTCCATAATTGTATGCAGAGTATCTAGATTTTGATTTCCTTTCTCTATTAAATCACCTAATAATATTAAACGATCAATTCCAGGATGATAATCTACTTTATCTAAAAGTGCCAAAAGGGCTTTTAGATTGCCATGGATATCACTGATACAAATGGTTCTTCCTAAAAAGGGTGATAATGATAAGGTTTTGATCTTGCGATTCATATTTGCGTTAAAAACGATAAAAACTGAGGTGCTTCTTCAGACCAATCGTTTTCACTGTGTCCTCCTTTTGGTTTTACATTAAATTGAATATGGATTTTCTTATTGATCAATGTGTTGGCGATTTCACTGATCATTTTTGTTTCTTGAATAAAATCGTGTTCTTCATGTTCTAGGGCACCCCAAGAAAAATAAATCGATAAATTTTTTCTACAAGACATTTCTTGTGCTTCTTTTAGGAATGCATGATAGAACGGTGTTAAAAAAGAAGAAATGACTAATGCTTTGGAGTAAATGTGAGAGTAATGTAAAGCGGCGTATAAAGCAATAGAACCGCCACAACTTGAACCACCAATCCATGTGTGCTGTTGATCTGATAATGTTGGAAATCTAGAATCAATATATGGTTTTAATGTATTGATAAAAAAATCCATCGTGTAATCCGCAAGTGCTTCAAATGATTCCTGCGTATAAGGGTCATAGAAAGGGTAGGGAGCATATTCTTCTATTCTACGGTTGCCCTCGTGAGAGCATTCTTGGCCTACGACAATGAGATCAAGACCTAATGATTCAATTTTTTCAGCGAGTTTCCATGATTGACCAAATGTAGCTTCTTGATCTTCAAATAGGTTGTGTCCATCAAACATATATAAAACAGGATACTTCTTCTTTTGGGATGCATAATCATCGGGAATATACATATGGATTCGACGGCTTTCATGTAGTTGAGGCATAAATAAAGTAAATTTTAATATCATAGCTTCACTTCCGCTTCTATTTTAAAGCAAATGATTGTTTGAAAAAATGATCTCGTCGTTGTTCATTCTCAAATCGACAGACCATGATTGTATTGCCCATTGCTTGTGCTAGTGCTTCTGGTAATTGTTTTGTGTAGATGAATTCATCAGAAAATTCGGTTTCTAGTTCTTCAATAGAATTTTGGTAATCTAATTCTTTTCTTCTTCCACAAAATGCGACGGAGTAACGAGGTTGATTCTTTGTAGAACATTGTTGTTTTAACAAAATCTCTGCCCATATATCATAAATATCGATATTGGAAGCATAGTTCATTAAATCAGGTAAAAATACACCAGGGGGTCTAAAGTTAACTTCTAATCCAATGATAGTGCCTTTTTTACCTAATCCTTCTTTATCTTGATTCAATCTAAAAAATTCACAATGAAAAAATCGATTTTGGATATGAAAGGCTGAAATTACATCTTGTGCAATTATTCGATCCGCATCTGATATATGTTTTGACGTATAAGCTCCAATAGAATTATGGTTTAAAACTGAATCCATGCAATTGCCAACATATTCTAAGCTACTGAGGTATTGAATATTTGAATGAGCATCACTGATTCCATCAAACGTAAAAATCGTTCCTTCAATATATTCTTCTAAGATCATTCTACGATTTTTTGTGTTTTCATAATATTGTTGAAGTTCATATAGATTTTCAATCTTATATGTGTCACACGCGCCAACTCCTTGGTCAGGTTTTAAGACCATAGGATATCCTACTTGATCAGCAAAGTTCATGCAATCTTCATAATTAGTAGGAATGCAATATCGCGCGGTTGGAATCTTGGCGTTTTGATAATAATGCTTCATGGCAGATTTAGATTGAAATTCTTCGATTTCAGATAAAGTAAATCCAGTAGTAACGTGAAAATCATCTCTTAATTTTGCATCCGTATGAAGCCATGCTTCGTTATTAGATTCAATCCAGTCAATTTTTCCATATTTATATGTGAAATAACCACAAGCTTTAATTAATTCGTCATAATGATGAAAACTTGATACAAAATAATGGTCATCAATATTTTCTTTTAGTTCATAAGATAAATTTTCATAAGGGGTATCAATGATGGCTAGAACTCGTGCTCCATGATTTTTTAAGCCACGACACAACATCCAATAATTTTCTGGGTAATTACAGGAGAGAAAAACAAAGTTCATAGGTTCATCATTCTTTCTATTTTCGCATGTTGTATGGCAATGATTGTTTTGGCATCAATGATTTGTTGCGTTTGAACCATATGATATGCATCATCAATGGAAATCCATTGAATGCTAATTTCTTCATCTTCATCCATCGCTAGTGGATTTTTGCTTGGATACAGATTGTTTGCTTGATAAATCCAAATGCGTTCATCACAAAAACCAGGTGTGCTAGCTATACTAGTGATGAATGTAAGATCCGTACATTCCCATCCGGTTTCTTCGTTTAATTCACGAAGCCCACACTCTTTTGGGTCTTCTCCATATTCTAGTTTTCCAGCTGGAATTTCTAAAGTTTCTTGATGGATTGCAGGACGAAATTGTGATACGAGTAAAATTTGATCATCGTGTATGGCTAGAATGCCGACTCCACCAGGATGATGAATAATGTCCCGAATATAATCTTGGTCATGAATGTGAACAGTTTCTTGATTTAAAGTGAAAATAGGACCTTCATAAATTTGTTTAGTGTGCATATTTCCTCCTTAATTTTTAGTTGATTTCGGTTAAGAACGCATCAGCAATTGCTTTTGCGATCTTTGAATGAAAGCTTTCATCAGTTAATTTAGCATAATCATCGGCATTTGTGATATATCCAAGTTCAATCATGATTGTTGTCATCTCAGGATCATTTAAAATCGCAAAGTTTGAATAGTGATCACTATCAAGCCCTTTAAATTGGGAGTAATTAATGGCTTCTAAATTGGTATCAATTTGATTCGCTAACTGGATCATCGTGTCATTTTGTTGTGTAAATATTGAATATCCAAGATTCAAAGGGTCTTCGTCACTGTTTAATTGAATGCTGATCAAATAATCAGCTTTTAAATTTTTCGCAATCGATAATCTTTCTTTATGACTATCATCTTCATTGGCATAGGCAGTTACATTGTCATCTGTTCTAGTATAAACAACATTGTATCCCATTTGTTTGAGTATAGATCCAAGTTGTAGAGAGATTTGTAAATTAATATCTTTTTCAGGAATATATCCATCGATTGAATATCCTAAATCATCTCCGCCATTACCTGCATCGATACAAATAGTAGCCTTAGATTTGGCTTGTTGTATATTGGCATTTTCATTGGTTTTTGCGGACTCTTGAGAATTGGATGGAACTCTTTTGTCAACAGGGTCTTGGGTATTTAAATTTGGTTGTATAATCAAAGCAACAAAGATTGCCATGCATAGATAAAATATTGTTCTTTTCATTCTATTTTCACTCAACTTTCGTGTGTAATATTGTAGCATACTTACCGTATAGAATCATCTTGATATACAAATTCTTCCTTGTTTTCGGGAAATTTGATATACTAACAAAAGGTGATAAAGATGGAATTTTTAGTCACAATTGAAAAATTTAACGGACCATTAGACTTAATGTTACATTTGATCAAAGAAAATAAATTGGATTTATTAGATCTTGATCTTAATGTTTTAGCGACGCAATATATACAATACATCAATGCGATGCAAACGATGCATTTAGAAGTGGCTAGTGAATATTTAAGTGAATTGGCTTCCTTGATTGAATATAAGTCAAAAAAACTATTACCTCGAGAAACGGTAGAAGTACAAGAAGATTATGAAGAAGATCAGCGTGACAAATTAGTTGCTCGTTTGATTGAATATCAACGATATAAAGAGGCTGCTGATCATTTAAAAGAACAATTTACAAAACGTAATCTTCATTTTTCTAGGCCAATCTCTACATTGGTTGATGAATGGATGGTTCCTGTAGAATCACCTACGCTACCTAAACAATCAACGTATGAATTGACCAAAGCAATGAATCGTGTCATCCATCGATTTACACTTTTACAACCATATGAGACCCAAGTTACAATCAAAGAGCTTTCTGTAGAAGAGCGAATTGATCAATTAAAACAAAAGTGGAATGGGATCAAAGAAACATCCGTTTCCTTTGAAGAACTTTGTCAAGATTGTATTTCTTATCATATGGTCATCGTGACATTTTTAGCAATTCTTGATCTGATTCATCAAAAATATTTACAGTTCACTATTGATGAAAAAGATACTATTTGGCTACAAAGGAGTTTAACATCATGAAACAATTAGAAGCGATTATTGAAGGTCTTCTTTTTTTGAGTGGGGAAGATGGCTTAAGTTTACCTCAACTTCAAAAGGCATTAGAAACTGATGATATTGAAGCCATTACAGAAGCTTTATCTCAGTTACAAATCTATTATGAAAAAGCTGAACGAGGTTTTGAATTGGTGGAATATGCCAATCGATATAAGTTTGTGACAAAGGAATTTGTCTTTCCGTATGGCCAAAAACTTTTTGAAGAATATAAGCAAGCAACATTGTCACAAGCTGCTTTAGAAACACTAGCGATCATCGCATATCGTCAACCAATCACTCGTGTGGAAATCGAAGAAATTCGAGGTGTGAATTGTGAAATGATGTTAAAGAAATTACAAGCACGAAACTTGATAGAAGCAAAGGATCGATTAGATGCGGTAGGAAAACCACTTTTGTAT
>Kit_p2__coassemble_1440_pt1 | contig 16312 bp, 15 predicted proteins | sample Kit_p2__metabat2_low_PE_059 | metagenome-assembled genome bin Kit_p2 | reverse complement strand
AGATTCATGAAACGATATTAGCTATCGAACATGTGATGGAAAAACAAACAATTGATTTTAAAGACCAAAAAAATAGAGATGTTTTTGGCTATTATGAGGACAAAGGATATATCTCTATTCAAGGTTTTTTTATGCGAGATGGTAAATTATTAGAAAGAACATTATCCATCGCACCTATTTATGAAGATGCACAAGAAGCTTTTTTGAGTTTTATTCTTCAATATTATGAAAAGAATATCGTTCCTAGAGAAATATTGGTTCCTAAAGATACGCCCACTGATATTTTGATGGATGCCTTACAAACAAATGTAAAGATTCCATTACGGGGAGAAAAAAAGCGATTGGTTGATTTGGTCATTGAAAATGCTAAAGAAGCCCATCATCAAAAATTTGAATATATTTTTAGAAAAGAAAGACAACTTGAAGCTGCTAATCAACAGATGTCAAAATTATTTCATCGTGATATCCATACGGTTGAATTGTTTGATAACTCTCATTTACAAGGAACGTTTAATGTCAGTGGTCTTGTTGTTTTTGTCGATGGGAAAGCGGATAAAAATCAATATAGACATTATAAACTTGATACCTATCGTTCTGATATTGATAGTATGAAAGAAGTGATCTATCGGCGATATTTTCGTTTATTAAAAGAACATAAGCCGATGCCAGATTTATTATTGGTTGATGGTGGGGCGTTGCAGATTCAAGCTGCAAAAGAGATCAAAGAGGCATTGGATCTTCCCATTTTGATTGCTGGTCTTGTTAAGGATGATAAACATACGACAAGAGCTATGATGGATGAAGATTTCAATGAAATTGAAATTGATAAAGAAAGCTCACTATTTTTTCTTTTAACACGCATGCAAGATGAGGTTCATCGATTTGCGATTTCCTATCATCGAAAGTTACGTGGTCATCAAATGACGGCTTCCATTTTGGATACGGTACCAGGGCTTGGAGAAAAACGAAAAAAATTATTGTTTAAAAAGTTCTCTAGTATGAAACAAATTAAGGCAGCATCGGTGGATGATTTGAAACAAGTTTTACCAGAAACTGTCGCTGAAAAAGTCTATGCCTGTTTGCATGACGACCTAGAAACTATGGTATAATCGAAAAGAGGTGTGTCTTTTTGAAAAATAAAGTCATTATTTTAAGAATATCTGTGATCTTGATCACATTACTCATTTCTATATATTGTATACATTATATGAATCAATCCTTTGATCCATTGGCTCGTTATCCATATGTCACAAATGAAAATCGAGAAGTATTGTTAAAATATTTAGATAATGATGATATTGATTATATTATTACCCAACAAATGAAACCAAATGTCTTTTTAGAATTTATTGATGTCCCTGGATTTGATATTCATAATGCATATTTTTATCAAAGCGCATTGTCTACACAAGTAGAGTCTAAGGAATATATCGTAAATTTTGTCAATCGGTTTCGTCAAAATTTTTCCATTGGTATGTTAGAAGAATTATTGACGTATTACTCTTATTTAGACTTAACAACATTTTATGAAAATGAATACTCTTTACATCCGGATTTAGAGTTGATGAATAATTTGGAAAATCCATATATTCTTCTCAATCCAAATAAGACAATTTATAAGTATATTCCTACAGGTCTTGAATTATTTCAAGGGGTAAAAATCAAAAAAGAAATGATTAATGATCTACAAGAAATGCAAGCGGCATACTATAGTATGGTTGGACAGGAATTAGTAGTAGAATCAGGATATATCGCATACGATCAAATATTAAGCCTTTATGGCGAACAATCTTTACAAAATGCAACGTTTTTATCATCTTGGTTAAATCCGGCTGGTCAAAATGAAGAACAACTGGGATATACGATTCATGTTCAAGGTGCCAAAGATTGGCTTGTACAATGTCAACAACAAGATCAAAAAGAAGTGGATTATGATTTGATTATTGAAAATTTAGATGCGGCAGTTAAGACTCAAATGGAATGGTTGGCAGAAAATGCAAGTCGATATGGCTTCGTGATACGCTATCCGATAGATAAGATTGAAAAAACAAAACATTGGTATCAACCTTTTGTTTTACGATATGTCGGAAAGGAAACCGCAAAGACGATGAATGAAGCCAATCTTTGTATGGAAGAAATGAAATTTCCAAAAGAATTAGAATAAGAGGGAAAGCATATGAAACTCATTGTTTGTAGCGATACGCATGGTGATAATGATATTTTATTTGAACTGCAAGCTTTATATCCAGAAGCTAGTTTTTATGTGCACTGTGGAGATCTGGAAGATAATCCGGATGACTATCCTGGGTGGGTTATAGTGAAAGGAAATAATGATTATTGGTATAATTTTAAAGAAGATGTAATCTTGCAAGCTGATGGACATCGTATTTATGTATGTCACTCGGATCATTTACCATATTTTCATCGTATGGAAGGTCTAGCAAAAATTGCGTGTGATCATCATTGTGATATTGTTTTATATGGACATACCCATGTGGGAAGAATTGATCAAGTATCGAATATTACTTTGATCAATCCAGGATCTGTACGTTATCCTCGCTCTGGTCAAACGCCACGATATGCCATTGTCAATATTGAGAATCATAAGATTGATGTTGATTTTATAGAATTATGAAAAAAGCCTGCGGTGAAGTCAGGCTTTTATTTTTTTAACTTGTTTTGAAAGTCATTCTGCATAACATAAGAAATGAAATTATGTATCGCTGGTGTTAAATAGCGATTTTTCAGTGTCGCTAAGTATATGGTTCTTTCTTCTAACTGGTTTTCAATAGGAATGGCTGTAACATCGTATAGTTTCATTGCGGAAACCTTAGGCATGATAGAGATACCATAGTTAATATTGACAAAGCCTAGAGCGACACTATCTTCTTCAATTTCACAACGAATCTTAGGCTGGATATTCAATTTTTCGAAGGTTTGGTCAATATAAGGACGTAAACCACTTTTCTTGGAGTAAAGGATCCAAGGCTCTTGATCATTAATCTTGGAAAGGTCTACACTTTTACATTTCGCTAAGGGATGCTTATTAGAAACCACAAGAACCATTTCTTCTTTTAAGATGGGAATGAAATTGATTTGGTCATGATGATGAAGTTTGGAACAAAAACCAATATCAAACTCTTGATGAATTAGAGATTGAATGATGCTTGTGCTTGTGCCTTGATGAAGATTAAAATGGATTCCAGGATGAACGCTTAAAAAACTTTGTAAAACATGTGGAATAAAATAAGAACCTAATGTATAAATGAATCCTAGATCAATGGTTCCTGATTCTAGACTAGAGATAGATTGTACAAATGTGGTACCATGTTCAATCGTATTTAAGCCTCTATCAATATATTCATAATAAATTTTCCCATATTTTGTGAGTTGGATATTCCGTCCTTGTTTTTCAAATAAAGAAATCCCTAATTCTTTCTCTAATTCATGGATCGCATGAGATAAAGAAGGTTGTGAAATCTTTAATAGCTCTGAGGCGTGGGTATAGTGTTGTGTTTGGGCAAGGATGCGAAAATATTTTAAATAGTTATAATTCATATGTGAATTATATAACAAACTATAGATTAAATCTATAAATATTGTGACTTTACTTGATTGTTTAAATGTGAGACCCTTTTTATAATGAAGTATGTGTTTAGATGGAGGAGAGATATGCAAAAGTATAATGCCTTGTTTCATCCAATTGATGTTCGTGGTGTTCAAATCAATAATCGAATTGTAATGACACCAATGGGAACAAATTTTGGAGAAACCAATGGGGAAATGAGCTTTTTACACATTGATTACTATGAACAAAGAGCTAGAGGCGGTGCCGGATTGATCATTGTTGAAAATGCATGTGTGAAATATCCAGAGGGTAGTAATGGAACAACACAAATTCGCATTGATCATGATAATTATATTCCACGTCTATATAAACTTTGTGAGAATGTGCATAAACATGGAACCAAGATTGCGATTCAATTGAACCATGCAGGTGCTAGTGCCATGGAATCAAGAATTGGCATGCAACCGGTATCGGCAAGTAACTTGCCAAATAAAAAAAATGGAGCCATTCCTAGAGCTTTAAAAAAGGAAGAAATTGAAAGTATCGCAAATGATTATGCAGCTGCCGCAAGAAGAGCACAAATCGTCGGATTTGATTTTGTCGAAATTCATGCAGGTCATTCGTATTTGATTTCGCAATTTTTAAGTCCTTTGACCAATAATCGTACGGATGAATATGGGGGATCTTTAGAAAATAGAGCGCGTTTTGCGAAATTAGTGATGAGTAAAGTGCGTGAAGCGGTAGGACCTCATTTTCCAATTATTGTTAGAATTAGTGCTGATGAATTATTAGAAGGTGGCAATACATTGGAAGATACATTGGCTTTATTATCGTATTTCCAAGAAGAAGCGGATATAATTGATGTTTCAGCTGGATTAGTGGATTCAATTCAATATCAAATTGATGCGAATTATTTAAAAGATGGTTGGCGTTCTTATATGGCTAAAGCCGTGCGTGACCGATTTGAAAAACCAGTCATCACGACAGGAAATATTCGTGATCCAAAAGTGGCTGAAGAGATTTTAGAATCTAATACAGCTGATTTTATCGGATTAGGACGCCAGATGATTGCGGATCCTAATTGGCCAAATAAGATTAAATATGGAAAAGAAGATGAAATCCGTAAATGTATTTCTTGTAATATTGGTTGTGCAGGGCACCGAATTGGTTTAAATCGCCCTATTCGTTGTACAGTCAATCCAGCAGTGAATGCAGGATGGGATTATTATAAACAAAAAATCAAATCTTCTTGCAATGTTGTTGTGATTGGCGGAGGTAGTGCTGGGCTAGAAGCCGCATGTACGGCTGCTGAAGTGGGTTGTATGACTTTCCTAATTGAAAAAGAAAAAGAATTAGGTGGCTTATCTCGTAAAATTAGTCGTATTCCAGAAAAGTATCGCGTAGCCTTTTTTCCAGATTATTTAGTGAATCGAGCTAAAAAATTAAGAAATTTAATTACCTTTACAGGGATGGAAGCTGACTTATCGTTTATTGAACAATTAAAACCTGACATCATTGTCAATGCAACGGGATCCGCACCATTATTGCCACCAATCAAAGGACTCCATGAAAACCTAGATCAAAAAAATAATAAAGTTAGTTCTATTATGAAGATGATGGATTCCATCGATTCTTATCCACAAGATTGTTCTAATTACCATATCGCTGTTGTTGGTGGAGGTGCTGTAGGTTTGGATGTCGTAGAATTCTTTGCTAATCGTGGTGCAAAAACAACAATTATTGAAATGCAACCTCAAGTTGGAAAAGATTTAGATATCGTTACGAAAACCCAAGTTTATGAAATGCTTGAGAAAAAACAAGTAAATGTAATGACCAATACCGCTTTACAAGAAGTATGCGAAGATCATTTTGTCGTGAATGTTAATGATCAAGAACAACAAATTCATTTTGATTTAGGCTTTGTGTGCTTAGGAATGAGAAGTTATGCACCAATGTATCAAGAATTATTGAAACATTATGAGGATACTTCTGTGGATGTGATAAATATTGGTGATAGTGTTCGTGCTCGTCGTATCATTGATGGTGTTTGGGAAGGTCGCAATATATTAAGTGTTTTACAAAAACGAGATTTGTTATAGGAGGAAAAAACAATGTCAAAAATTACAGAAAGAATTACTGGGCATACCGAATTAATTGGCTTGATTGCTTATCCAATTCGTCATTCAAAAAGTCCTACGATGCATAATGAATCATTTAAAAAATTAGGATTAGATTATGCATATCTTGCTTTTGAAGTGGATAATGACACATTAGAAGATACTGTGAAAGGGTTTAGAGCTATGAAGGTTCGGGGATGGAATGTATCTATGCCTAATAAAACAGTCATCGGCCAATATCTAGACCATTTATCTCCTGCTGCAAAATTATGTGGAGCTGTAAATACAGTTGTCAATGACAATGGTGTACTTACAGGTCATATTACTGATGGAATCGGTTTTATGATGGGATTAAAAGAGAGTGGAGTTGATGTCATTGGTAAAAAAATGACGATTTGTGGAGCCGGAGGGGCGGCTACAGCAATCGAGATTCAAGCAGCTTTGGATGGTGTAAAAGAAATTTCTATTTTCAACCGACATGATGAATTTTGGGATAGAGCAGTTCAAAATGTAAAAAATATTAATGAAAAAACGGATTGTAAAGCAAATCTATTTGATTTAGATGATCATGAATCATTACGAAAAGAAATTGAGGATTCATATATCTTTGTCAATGCGACAGGGGTAGGAATGAAACCATTAGAAGGTCAAATGGTCATTCCTGATGCATCTTATTTGCGTCCAGATTTGATTGTTGCGGATACTGTATATATGCCTAGAATAACCAAATTATTAGAAACGGCACAAGCAGTTGGATGTAAAAAAGCCATTAATGGCGAAGGCATGATGTTATACCAAGGAGCAGCCGCTTTTAAAATGTGGACAGGAAAAGAAATGCCTGTTGATCATGTCAAAGATGTTTTAGATATTCAGTTTTAAGTTTTAGGAGAGAGAATGAATGAAAAATAAAAAATATTTTCCAAGTGCGTTTATACTGTACTTAACGTACTTTGTACACGGAATTGGGTGTTCTGTTTTAGGGCAATCTGTCATTAAAGAATCATTGGCTAGTCAATGGGCCTATTCAGATTTAGCAGCAGGAATTGGAGCAGTTACGATGGTTAGTGCAGCTCTAGGACTAGGACGTTTAATCTCATTGCCGATTTCTGGCCCACTATCTGATAAATTTGGTCGTAAGCCAGCTATCTTGATTGGGATTGTGGCATATGCAATCTTCTTTTTAGGTATTGCGTATTCCCCAAATATGAGTGTAGCCTATGGTGCAGCCATCATGGGTGGGATCGCCAATTCATTTTTGGATACTGGAGTCATTCCAGCTTGTGTAGAAATTTTAGAACCAAAAAGCAGTTTAGCAACGATGGGTACAAAATTCTTTATTTCGATGGCACAATTATTATTGCCATTCATGTTAGGAATTATCGCAAGCAATCAAATGAATTATAATGTTCTTTTGATTGTAACAGGCATCGCCATTTTAATCATTGCGGTCTTAGTTATTTTCAGTCCATTGCCAAAAGAAGAAAAAGCAGTACAAACAGAAAAACAACCAAGTCTTTTACAAAATATCAAAAATACAAAGTTTACAATGGAAAGCGTCGCGTTGATCGTGATTGGTTTTACATGTACAGCTACTTTCCAATTATGGTTAAACTGTGCACAAACTTTCGCAAAAGATCTTGCAGGTATGGCTAATCCAAGTATCATGCAAACGTATTATTCAACAGGAAGTTTAGTGGCCATTGTGGTTACAGCTTTCTTGGTGAATAAGATCAAAGGGGTTCGATTCTTGTTTATCTATCCATTGGTCACTTTGATCACATTGTTAGTTGTTATCTTTATGCCAAGTGAAACAACATGTTTGATTGGTTCTGCATTAGTCGGATTCTCTGCAGGAGCCGTGATCTTGCAATTGGTGACAGCTACGGCCAATGATCTTTTTCCACATATCAAAGGTACAATTACAAGTATTGTTATGATCATGTCTTCATTGTCAAATTATACGATTTTAACTTTAGCGGGTACCATGGATTCTAGTTCTATTATGTGGATGAATATTGGAATTACTACAGTAGGTGTTTTATTGGCTTTGTTTGTCAACGTTCGTTATGCTCGTTTAGATGCATCTGCACAACGTTAATTAATTTTTTCACAAACAACAGTCGAAAAGTATTTTGGCTGTTGTTTTATCGTGCTATAATATGAAAAATTAGAAGGAGTGAATGCACTTTGAAATGGATTCATTGGCTTGATGAGAATTTTGAAGAAGTTTTATTGATTTTCTTACTAATCGCAATCACATGCATCATGGGACTACAAGTTTTCTGTCGATATATTTTAAATAATTCTTTATCTTGGTCAGAAGAACTTACACGTTTTTTATTTATTTATATGTGTTTTATATCGATCAGTTATTGTATAAAAAAAAGTATATCGATTCGAATTGAGCAATTTATACAACTTTTTTCTAATAAAGTTTATTCCATTTTACAAATGATCATACAAGGCGTTTTATTGATATTTTTTATATTGATGTCAATTCATGCATGGACATTTTTACTTCAGGGAATAGCTTCTTCTCAATTGAGTCCTGCACTACAAATTCCTATGTGGTGGATTCAAGCTGCTCCTTTGATCGGTTTTGTATTGGCAAGTATTCGTTCTTTTCAAAATTTATGGATTGATGGAGAAAAAATCTTTCATAAACAATGGGATAAAAAGGAGGATAAACTATGCTAGCTGTATTTGTCTTAGTGTTATTTATTATTCTATTGTTGATTTCAATACCAATTGGATCTGCTTTAGGCATGATTTCTATTGCGCCAATCATGATAGAGCCTAGTTTTGGCGTTAGTATTGAATTTGTCATTCGATCTATGTTTGCAGGGATTGATTCTTTTCCATTATTGGCTATTCCAATGTTCGTGTTAAGCGGTATTATTATGGCACGCGGAGGCGTTTCAAAACGTCTGTTTGATATTTTTTCTTATTTTCTTGCGAATAAAACGGCTGGGATTCCTTGTGCGGTCGTTGTAACATGCTTATTTTATGGTGCTATTTCAGGAAGTGCACCAGCTACGGTAGCAGCTGTAGGCAGTATGTCGTTACCCATCATGTTAAAACTAGGGTATGATAAGACCTTTGCTACGGCATTGATTGCGGTTGCTGGTGGTCTAGGTGTTATTATTCCTCCTAGCATTCCTTTTATTTTATATGGAATGGCGACTGGGGTCAGTGTTTCTAAACTATTTCTTGCAGGCATTGTTCCTGGTCTCTTAATCGCTCTTTTTTTAATGGGTTATAGTATTTATTATTGTAAGAAGCATGGAGAAGATCATGATCAGATTCAATTAGAAGTACATTCTTTACGGGAAAGAGGCTTTATTAGAATACTTAAGGATGGTTTTTGGGCTTTATTGACACCTGTGATTATTTTAGGGTGTATTTATTCAGGAATCGCTTCTCCTACTGAAGCGGCTGTGATCTCTGTATTTTATGCTCTTTTTATTTCACTATTTATATATAAAACGATTCATTTACAAGATTTAAAAGATATATTAGTGGAATCGTTAACAACATTCACGCCTTTATTATTTATTTTGGCAGCAGCTGTAGGATTTTCAAGAATCTTGACGCTTTTACAGGTTCCTCAAATGGCGGGAGACTTCATTTCTAGTCATTTTCATTCTTTGTGGATTATTTTGATTTTGGTCAACTTATTATTGTTGTTGGTGGGAATGGTGATGGACACCAGTCCTGCGATTTTGATTCTAGCTCCGATTATGATGCCAATTCTTGTAAGTTTTGGGATGGATCCTATTCAATTTGGAATCATTATGGTGGTGAATTTAGCAATTGGCTTTGTTACACCACCAATTGGCGTCAATTTATTTGTTGCCTCTAGGTTAACAGATGTACCGGTTTTTCATATTGCCAAAAAAGCTTTGCCGATGATTATTTTGTTGTTGGTGGCATTATTCTTATTTAGTGCCTTTCCTCAATTATCATTGATGGTTCTAGGCTAGGAAGGAAAATCTATGAGAATAAAAAATGGTGTATTAGCGATGGTTTGTCTATCTTTAACTTTATTTGGATGTGCCAAAGCGCCAGATTATGTAACACAATCTCAAAAATATCCTTGGATCTTGGCACACGCTTCTTCTACTGATACGATTACAAGTATCTTTGCGGATAAGTTTGCCCAAGAAGTAGAACGATTAAGTCATGGACGTATGCAAATAGATGTATATGCGAATTCTACCATCGGTGGGGATCGTGAATTGATTGAAAGTTGCTTGGGAAAAGATGTCAAATTTGTTGTTCAAAACACGGCACCACAAGTATCTTTTATGCCTGAATTGGCGATTTTTGACTTACCAATGGTTTATGATGATATACAAGATGTTCGAAAGGCACTTGATGATAAAGAATTTATGCATGCTTTACAAAATGTATATACACAAGCTGGTTTTCAATTATTGACGATGGCTGACCAAAGCTTTCGTGTGATGACAACCAATGAGCCAGTATATTCTATTGATGATTTTAAAGGACAAAAAATCAGAACCATGGAAAATAATTATCATCTTTCTTTCTGGCAAAACATCGGTGCTAATCCAACACCAATGTCTTTTAGTGAAGTTTATATTGGTTTACAACAAGGAACGATTGATGCACAAGAGAATCCAATTGAAGTCATTGTATCGAGTCGTCTTTATGAACAACAAGCATATATTATAGAAACAAATCATTTACCGCATTTACTATCGTTGATCACAAATCAAGAGTTTTATCAATCTTTAAGTAGTGAAGATCAAAAAATTATTGATCAAGCAAGTCAAAATGCTAGAGATTACGCTAGAAAGATGTCGGATGAAAGAATAGCGCAGCGTCTAGATATCTGTAAAGAAAATCATGTTCAAATTATTTCAATAGATGATGCATTACGTCAAGAAATGCGTCAAAAAAATACACAATTATATGAGGATATCGCCGAAAAAGTCGGTGATTCGATTTATGAAACGTATTTAAAATATGCGGATTGGAGGTAATTTTTTGAAAACTATCAATGTTAAAAATATAGAATTTGGAAAGGGTCGTCCAAAAATTTGTATTCCGATTATGGGAAAGACGATCCAAGATTTAAAACAGGAATTACAAGGATTACAAGGATTGCCATTTGATATCATAGAATGGCGTATGGATCATTTTAAAGATATTTTAAATCAAGAAAAAGCTTTAGAAGCTGTGCATTTGGTTCGTCAAGCTTTAAAGGATATTCCTTTGCTTGCGACATTTCGTACCGTAAAAGAAGGTGGTGAAATGACGATTTCTGTAGAAGAGTATATTCAATTAAATCGATGGATGATTGATTCTGGTATGATCGATTTTATCGATGTTGAATGTTTTACAGGCGATATGGCTGTCAAAACAATAGTTGATCATGCGCATGCACATAGTGTTTATGTGATTATGAGCAATCATGATTTTAATCAAACCCCTTCGTATGATGAAATTATTGCTCGCTTACGTTTGATGCAGGATATGAATGCAGATATTCCTAAGATTGCTTTAATGCCCCAATCTAAAAAGGATGTTTTAACGGTGTTGCAAGCGACATTAGACATGTATGAACAATATGCTGATCGTCCAATCATCACCATGTCAATGGGACCAAATGGTGTAATTTCTCGTTTATCTGGTGAATTATTTGGTTCTTGTCTAACATTTGGAGCAGCTAAAGTGGCTAGTGCTCCAGGACAAATTGATGTAATCAATTTAGATACTGTATTAGAAATTTTCCATAAATCTTTATAAATAATCTGATCGAAAGGCAATCGAGTCTTTCGATCTTTTTTGTTAAATTAAACCAAAAATGATAACGGTTTCAAGTGATTTTTGATAGTTCCTATGATATAATTTGAATAACAAAGGAGGTTTACTATTATGAAAGTAAATGTAGTTGGTAAAAACATTACTGTAACGAAAGGAATCTCTGATAAGATTCAAAAAAAATTAGACATTCTTGAAAAATACTTTATCATTGATGAGAATGTCAGTGCGAATGTCCTTATTCGTACTTATCCACACTCACAAAAAATAGAGGTGACAATTCCTACAAAATTTGCGATTTTAAGAGCGGAAATGTCAGATCCTGATTTATATGCAGCTATTGATCGTGTAGTTGACAAATTGGAAGATCAAATTCGTCGTCAAAAAACGCGTCTACAAAGAAAAAATAAAGAGAGTCTATCAAGTGCTTTCATTGATAATGAGTATTATGATGAGTTCGATGATTCAATGGATGAAGTTGTTCGTACTAAATCAATTGTACCAGTGGAAATGTCACTTGATGAAGCTATCATGAAAATGGAATTATTGGGTCATGATTTCTTTATTTATACGGATGATGAAACCCAAAAAATTGCGGTTGTATATAAACGTAATGCGGGTGGATATGGATGTATCGAAACTGAATAATAGAGAAGTTATTTTATTAGGAAGCATGCGCTTCCTAATTTTTTTATAAAAAAGGATCGAATCGATACTTGATTATGACATAGATTTTAAGAGTTTGATTTCTTTTGCGGATAGAATGATGGATACTGTAAAAGCGACAAAGTCGGCAATTGGCGCAGCCCAAAGGATACCGTCTAATCCAAATAAAGTTGGTAGGAATAGAGCTAATGGGATAAAGAATAACACTTGTCGTGTTAAAGATAAGATCATCCCTTTATATGCTTTACCAATGGCACTAAAGAATCCAGAAGCTAGCATTTGAACGCCGTTGATACATGCCATACTTAAGAATATACGCATAAAGTGTATAGAAAATTCATAGTATAATGCATCACCTGTACCAAAAATAGATAATACTTGAGCTGGGAAGAATTGAAATAACGACCATCCAAATATGGAAATACATAAATTTACTTTGATGGTCAATAAGAAGATTTCTCGTACGCGATCATATTGTTTGGCACCGTAATTAAATCCAATAATTGGTTGCATTCCTTGCGATAGACCGATGATAATGGCCAATAAGATGGCATTGGTTTTCATCACGATTCCACTAGCTGCTAAGGGAATCTCTGAACCATATGGTGTAAAGCTTCCATAATACGTCATGGAATTATTTAAAATGATTTGTACTAACATGATCGCAATTTGATTGACACATGAGCTAATCCCAATGGCTGAAGAACTAAGAAATTCTTTCCAAGAGAAACGACAATCTTTTAATGAGATTGAAATATTTTTAAATTGTTTAATATAGTATAGGGCCATTAGGGCACTCACGATTTGACCGATGACAGTTGCCCACGCAGCACCGGCTACGCCCATCTTAAATACAAAGATAAATAATGGATCTAATAATGTATTGATGATGGCTCCTATTAACATACATGCCATTGAATATTTAGGGGCACCATCTGCTCGTATCATATTGGATAATACGTTAGTTGTGATCAAGAAAGGAACTCCCCAAGTTGTGATCATTGTATATGTATGTGCATAAGGATAAATTTGTTCCGTGGCTCCAAAAGCATATAAGAGTGGGGCTAAGAATGTAAAAATAAGAATGACATATAAAATACTAGCGATAAACATTGAAGCAATACCGTTGCCGATGACTTTTTTTGCTTGATCGTAATCTTTAGCACCAATGTAGATTGAAAAACGAGAGGCATTTCCAATTCCAATTAAAAGTGCTAAGGCAATCGCAATCGTTGTTAAAGGAAAGGCAACATTGGTAGCAGCATTGCCTAAATAACCAACGCCTTGTCCAATAAAAATTTGGTCAACGATATTATATAAAGAACTCACAAGCATAGAGATAATACTTGGAATCGCAAAATGTCTTAATAGTTTGGGCATGGGTTCATATTGTAATGGATTTTGCATAAGGACCTTCTTTCTAAATTAACTCAGTTTAGGATACCTTATTTTTTGAAATTTAAAAAGAATTTATTTATTTTTTTTATAATGAGCCACCAATGTTTTATCTCCGATAGAATTTTTTAAGATGACATCTAGAGGGTTATTTCTTTGATCAAACCAACCTATAAATGTATATCCTTTCTTGGATGCTGGAAGTAAAGTAATCGTTGGATCATAGTATGTATAAGACTTAGGGTTCTTTCTTGAAGTGATGCCTCCATCTAAGATATAGTGTATATGATAATCCGTTAATTCCCACTTTGCGTATAATGTACATTCTTCATGAATGGGCTGATCAAAGGTAAATGATAGACGGCAGTCCGGATCCCAAAACCAGCCTTTGAAAGTATATCCAAGGCGCATTGGAGAGGCAAATTCTTCAAGGAATCCTTGATCATTTACTTTTTTAGGATAGATGTTAGCGCCATAGCCAGTTTCAAAATAAACAGTACAAGGTTCTCTAAATTTCGCAATTAAATGCATTGGATGGTCTAATTGTTCTGGAATGGTCGTAACTTTTTGGTCTTGATCATACCATCCATCGAAGATCATGCCAGGATATTTAGCAGGGTATAAAAGAATGGCACTAGATTCAATTGTACTGAATCGAGGATTTTTTCTAGAATTGACACCTTGTCCGCAATTATATGTGATTGGATAGTGTATTGGAACCCATTTATCATATAGAGTCATTGTATGTGGAAGTCGTCCACTAGGATTGATTCTTTTTGTGTATTCTTGGTCTATATACCATCCTTCAAATTGATATCCTTTTTTTTGAATTGGTTTTTCCATAAAAAATTCCTCTTTCCCATTGAAATAATAAATATTGTTTGTTATAATATGTGAGCTGTCCTCGTAGCTCAGTTGGATAGAGCATGCGCCTTCTAAGCGCACGGTCGGGGGTTCGAATCCCTCCGAGGACGCCATTATTTTTTGAAAGAAATCAGACAATCGTCTGATTTTTTTTATAAAACCAGGAAAGGTTCCTGGTTTTAATCAAAATTTACAGATGGGGCTTCTTGTGCAATTTTTGAAGCCTCATATTTTTCTTTTGTCGTAAATCCAAACATCTTAGAAATCACATTATTTGGAAACTTGCGAATCGTTGTGTTGTAATCTTGAATGGCTTCATTGTAGTTGTCACGAGCTACGCTAAGTCGATTTTCGATTCCTTCGATACTTGTCATAAAATCTTGCATAACAGAAGAGGCTTGTAATTGTGGATATGCTTCTATCGCAACATGAATATCACGTATCATTTGTGAGCTTGATGCATCCGCTTCTTCTAATTGTTGACTTGATGCCTTTGAATCAATCGATAAATTACCATTTTCATCCAATTGTACACCTTTCATGTTACTTCTTAGTGCCGCAATATTTTTATACACTTCTGATTCATGATCTAAAATACCTTGTACACTAGGCATCATTTCATTGATTTTATCTAATCTTGCTTGTAGGGCTGTTTGAATATTGGCTTCCATTGTTGTTACGGTTTCTTCTTTTTCAATAATCATATTGTATTTGCTCACTGAAAAACCAGCTACTCCCAGAATTAATACAATTACGATACCTAGGATCCATGTCCATTTTGAAATTTTTTTATTTTCCATATGTTCCTCCTTTTACCAGCTTCCGCCAGCGCCTCCACCGCGGCTTGATCCACCACCACCTGAAAAGCGACCGAAGCTACTTTGTCCTGATGAAGTATGTCTAAATCCTGATCGTGGTGTTAATATCGATCCCCATATTAAATAATCCAGTATATCGTCATTATCATAACGAGTGGGATAGGAATGGTTTTGAACGATGACAGGAATCCTGTATGGTTCAGTGTCTGTTAATTTTTGTATTTTGATCGTTGTTTGACCAACTTGGTGGGCTTTTATCCATCCATCTGCTTGAACACTTACGATATTCTCGTTTTCTGAAGAGATTAATATTGTTTCTTTTTCAAAATCATAGTCTCGAATATGTAATTGATATCGCTGATGGACTCGTAAGTAAATACCTTTGACGGATTGTCTTTGGTGACTAAACGCATAAATAAACATCATCAACAAAATAAGGCCAATAGGAAGCAGCGTACTCGAAAAAAGAATGTTTGTTTTTTCTTGCTCATCGGCTTTTTGTACATCTTCATCATATTCATTTATAAATAGAGTTGTTTCTTGGTATAGATTGATGATTCCTTGTTCATATTCACCTTGTTGAAAATAGGGGACTAAAAAATCTTGTTGAAGATGTTGGCTTTGAATGTCAGTCAATGTACTTTCCAAACCAGTTCCTACTTCCATATATCTTTGTTTTTCTTCTAAGGATACAATAAATAAAACGCCATTGTCTTTTTCTTGAGAGCCTAGTTGATAAGTTTTAAAGGTTTGATAAGCAACTTGGCGGATGTCTTGGCCTTTTAAGGAATTTGTCGTGATAAAGACAACTTGGACGCCAGTTTCTTTTTCTAATTGAGATCCCAATTGATTCAATGTATCCTCAGTCTCTTGAGATAATATGTGAGCATAGTCATTGATATAATTTTCAATCGGGATTGAAATATCGTTTGCGTTAATGGAATGAGGCGTCAAAAAAACGCTAAAAAGAATATTGAAAAATACGATTTTTTTTAATATATTCATATCTCATTTCTCCATCCTATGCTTAATGTATCTATAGTATATCTTGTTTTTTAACAATCGCAACTATGGAATCAATAAGATTGATTAAG
>Kit_p2__coassemble_1412_pt1 | contig 16681 bp, 14 predicted proteins | sample Kit_p2__metabat2_low_PE_059 | metagenome-assembled genome bin Kit_p2 | reverse complement strand
GCCTGTTCCTTACGGATTTACTGTCACAACAGAAGCGTGTAATCAATATTATGAAGATGATGAAAAGATTGCACCCGAAATCATCAATGAAGTTATGCTTCATTTAGATGAACTAGAAAAAGAATCAGGTAAAAAATTTGGTGATCCTGAAAATCCACTATTAGTATCTGTTCGTTCTGGAGCTAGAGCAAGTATGCCTGGAATGATGGATACAATCTTAAACTTAGGATTGAATGATCAAGTTGTTGAAGGTTTAGCAAAATTAACAAATAATCCAAGATTTGCTTATGACAGCTATAGACGTTTTATCCAAATGTTTGCGGATGTTGTTATGGGGCTTTCAAAGGCTAAATTTGAAACGGTCATTGATGATATTAAAGCACAAAAGAAAGTAAAATTAGATACAGAATTAGATACTGATGATTTAAAAGAAATGGTGAAACGCTTCAAAGCATTCTATCATAGTCAATTGCATGAAGATTTCCCAACTGATCCTAAAGAACAACTTGTAAAAGCGATTGAAGCTGTTTTCCGCTCTTGGAATAATCCACGTGCAATTTATTATCGTAAGATTAACGATATTCCAGGAAGTTGGGGAACTGCAGTTAATGTACAAATGATGGTATTTGGTAATATGGGTGAAACCAGTGGTACAGGTGTTGCCTTTACAAGAAACCCAAGTACTGGGGAAAATAAATTATATGGTGAATTTTTGATGAATGCTCAAGGTGAGGATGTTGTTGCTGGTATTCGAACACCTCAAACAATTGATCAATTAAAAGATGTGATGCCTAAAGCCTATGATGAATTCGTTGCAATCACAAAGAAATTAGAAAATCATTATCGTGATATGCAAGATATGGAATTCACCATTGAAAATGAAAAATTATTCATGTTACAAACAAGAAATGGAAAACGTACTGCAAAAGCGGCGTTAAAAATTGCTTGTGATTTAGTGGATGAAGGCTTAATCACAAAAGAAGAAGCTGTCTTAATGGTAAACCCAAATCAATTAGATGCTTTATTACACCCAACATTTGATGGTGCTAGTTTAAAAGATGCGCAAATTATCGCTAAAGGTTTGCCTGCAAGTCCTGGAGCTGCTACCGGACAAGTTGTTTTCAGTGCCGAAGATGCCATTGCTTATGCTGCAAAAGGACATCGAGTTATCTTAGTTCGTCTAGAAACAAGTCCAGAAGATATTGAAGGTATGGCAGTGAGTCAAGGAATCTTGACAGTTCGTGGTGGTATGACAAGTCATGCTGCTGTTGTTGCCCGTGGTATGGGCACATGTTGTGTATCTGGTTGTGGAGACATCAAGATTAACGAAGAAAATAAAACATTTACAGTAAGTGGACAAACGTTCCATGAATATGATTATATTTCTTTAGATGGAAGTACAGGAAATATTTATGGTGAAGAAATCCATACCGTACCTGCTTCAATCGTCGGTGATTTTGAAACATTTATGAATTGGGCTGATGAATTTAGAACATTAAAAGTTCGTACGAATGCCGATACACCAAGAGATGCTAGACAAGCTGTTTTATTTGGTGCAGAAGGAATTGGCTTAGTTCGTACTGAACATATGTTCTTTGAGGGAGAACGTATCAAAGCCATTCGTGAAATGATTGTTTCTAAAACTGTAGAACAACGCGAACGTGCTTTAGATAAACTATTACCAATGCAAAGAAGTGACTTTGAAGGTATTTATGAAGCAATGGAAGGAAGACCAGTGACAATTCGTTACTTAGATCCACCTTTACATGAATTTTTACCTACTTCTTCATATGATATTACAACGTTAGCGACTGACATGCATATGGATTTGAATGAATTGAAGTTAGTTATCCAAAGCTTACATGAATTCAACCCTATGATGGGACATCGTGGATGTCGTCTTGCGATTTCTTATCCTGAAATTGCTCGCATGCAAACAAGAGCTGTTATTGAAGCAGCAATTAATGTCAATAAAAAACATCCAGAATATAATGTTGTTCCTGAGATCATGATTCCATTGGTTGGAGATAAAAATGAACTTAAATATGTCAAGAAAGTAGTTTGTGATGTTGCTGATGAAATTATTGAAAAAGAAAATGTGCAATTGGATTATAAAGTTGGTACGATGATTGAAATCCCAAGAGCTGCATTATTGGCTGATGAAATTGCAGAAGAAGCTGAATTCTTCTCTTTTGGAACAAATGACTTAACGCAAATGACATTTGGATTCTCTAGAGATGATGCTGGTGGATTCTTGAATGATTACTATGATAAAAAGATTTATGAACAAGATCCATTTGCTCGTTTAGACCAAAATGGTGTTGGTAAACTTGTGAAGATGGCTGCAGGTTTAGGTCGCGAAACACGCCCAGATATTAAGTTAGGAATTTGTGGAGAACATGGTGGAGATCCATCAAGTATTGAATTCTGTCATAAGATTGGTTTGAATTATGTATCTTGTTCACCATATCGTGTACCTATCGCACGTTTAGCTGCGGCTCAAGCTGCATTGAAAAATAAATAGAAAATTTTGAAAAGTGTATCAAAGGATGCACTTTTCTATTTTTTTGTGTAGAATAGAAATAGTTTTATAAAGGAGAGGAATCTGATGAAAATCACTAAAACGAATGCGATGCGTTTATTAGATACTCATGAAATACCATATGAAGTTCATTCGTATCCACATAAAAAAGATGATCCGGTTGATGGACAACATGTTGCTTTAGCTCTAAACGAACCTTTTGAGCAAGTATATAAGACATTAGTACTTATGGATAAAGAAAGCAATTACTTTGTTTTTATGTGTCCTGTTCATGCAGAATTGGATTTAAAAAAATGTGCGCAAGCTGCACACGTAAAAAGTTTATCCATGTTGCCGTTAAAAGATCTTACTAAGATTACTGGATACATTCGAGGAGGATGCTCATGTCTGGCTATGAAGAAACAATTTCCAACATGGATTCACGAGGACGCGCTATGTTATGACACAATATTTTTTAGTGCAGGGAAAATTGGAATGCAAATTGAAATGAATCCAGAAAAATTATTTGATGTCATTGATATTCATGCATCTGATATCATCATGTAAAAAAACCAGTCAATTGAACTGGTTTTTTGAATTAATATTTAGATTTTTGTTAAGATTAAATCCCAATCTTCTTGAGTTCCTTCACCATCAACTTTGGCAAAGCAGGGAACGTTATATGTATTAGAAATAATATCTCCTGCAAAGCAGAAAGTATCCGCGTGACGAGCCATGCTACCAGTAGCAACGACTCCTTTTAGATCAGAGTGATTTTTTTCTAGGAATGAGTCAATTGTTTTTGGAACGATTCCGTGTCCATCTGTATAAGTGAACAAAATGAAAGGTTCACCAATGATTTCATTTCCAGATTCAATTTTAGTAGCTTCAAGTCCTAAATGATGAATCAAAGCTTCTGTTTTTCCCATTCGAGATATGTATGCAAATTTCATAATTTTATTCCTCCGTATTACGTTGTAAAAGATAACATAGAAGAATCTTTACATCAATTGATTTGCTCATTCGTTATGTTCTTCTTGAAATTGATCGATTTCTTGTTTTAAACGGGCTACCATTTGATCTTGAGAAATTTTTTCAATGATCTGTCCTTTTTTAATCAATAAACCTTCATTTTTACCACCAGCAATCGCAATATCAGCATGTTTAGCCTCTCCAGGGCCGTTTACGGCACAACCCATAATGGCTACTGTTACATTTTTATGCACAGTTTGTAGATATGATTCGATTTCATTGACAACGGGTTCCATTTGCCATTGAGTTCGTCCACATGTTGGACACGCGATCAAATTGGGAACATGGTCTAGTAATTGACAAGATTTTAAGAGCTCTTTCACGATAGGAAGCTCTTTTTTTGGACTTCCATTGACGCTGATGCGAATGGTATTACCAATTCCATCTAATAGTAAAGAGCCTAGCGCTAAACTACTTTTTATGGCACTAGTCATTGTTGTTCCTGCTTCTGTTACACCTAGGTGTAAAGGATAATCAAATGTTTGAGCCGCTAAACGATATGCTTCAATGCATAACAATGGATCACTTGATTTAAAGGATAGTACAGTATCATAGAAATCTAGGTTTTCTAAAATTTGTACATGACGTAAAGCACTTTCAATCATACCTTGTGCTGTAGGCTTTCCATATTTTTCGTGGATATCTTTTTCAAGTGATCCACTATTGATTCCAATGCGGATTGGAATATGATGTTCTTTGCAGGCAGAAACAACTTTTTCAACATTTTCTTGTGATCCGATGTTTCCAGGGTTTAATCGGATTTTATCTGCACCTGATTCAATAGCTGCCAAAGCTAGTTTGTAATCAAAATGAATATCTGCTACTAGAGGAATATGGATTTGTTTTTTGATAGTTTTTATGGCTTTGGCATCCTCTAGATCCATGCAACTGACACGGATGATTTCGCACCCCATAGTTTCTAATTCTAGGATTTGTTCAATAACTTGCTGGGCATTTTTAGTAGGGATATTACACATAGATTGAATGGATACATGGTTATTTCCACCAATTTGAATATTGCCTACTTGAATTTTTCGTGTTTGAGAACGGTTCATATGTACCCCCTTTTCATTCTAAGTTGAGTATACTCTGTATCTATAAAAAAGAAAAGATGGAATGATTTTATATAGAAAAATACAAAATTTAAAAAATGTTGTATAATGAACATATTATTAGAACAAGGGGGTTCTATGAATAACCAACAATCAAACAAACAATCGGAACAGATTCGTAAAACAAATGAGGTCATCCGCCATCGTATCTTAGTATTGGCTGGTATTATTGTTACTTGTTTCGTCTGTATCTTTATCCGATTGATTTATATACAAGTGATTCAAAATCAATCTTATATTGAAAAAAAGGAAGATTATACTTCCATTCGACAATATGTAAGTGCGCCACGTGGACAAATTTATGATACGCATGGGAATGTATTGGCTAAGACTGTTGTAACGCATAATTTTATTTATACTTCACCAAAATCAATGTCGGTAGAAGATTATTTAGTATATGCCAAACGTATGGTCAGTGTTTTTGATATTGACATGGATCAATTTACGATCCGTGATAAAAAAGAAGCATATATGACAGCTAAATCTCTATTAGATCATGATGATCCTGAATATGCATGTAACCATCTATTATCGAAACAAGAGAGAAAAGCTTATCAGAGTGGTGCATGGGGAAATGAGGCTGAATCGGTTCGTTATGGTCTTTTATATGACAGGATTACTGATGAAGAGTTAAAATCTTTATCGGATGAGGAACTTAAAACGTATATTATTTACCAACGCATGACCAACAATGCGGCCAATGGTCAAGAAAATGTCATCTTGCAAGATGTAACGGATAGTGATGTGGCATATTTGGTCGAACATAAATCAGACTTTCCTGGTTTTGATGTTGATTTTGGTGGATGGAAACGTGAATATCCTTACGGCGAAACGTTATCAGATGTGATTGGAAAAGTTTCAACAAGTACCGAAGGTTTGCCAAATGAGTATTTGGATTATTATCTTCAACGTGGATATTCCTATAATGCTTCGGTGGGTAAATCGGGTCTCGAATTTCAATATAATGATATTTTGGCGGGTATTAGTGAAGAATCTTTAATTACTTATGATTCAAATGGATTGGCAAAAAAGGAAGTAGTTCGTTCTGCTCAAAAGGGAAATGACATTTATTTATCGATTGATATTGATCTTCAACAAGAATTGGACGAAATCTTAAAAGATACTTTGTTAGAAAAAGGGGGAACAGTACAACGTGAAAACTTCTCAAGTCTTTTCATGTGTATGAGTGATCCGAATACAGGTCATTTATTAGCTTTATCAGGGTATCAAATGGATCTTGAAACCAAAGCTATGACATATTTTGCCTCAGGAAATTATGTTTCTTTAGCTAACCCAGGATCGTGTATAAAAGGAGCCACTGTCTATATGGGGTTGAGCGAAGGAGCAATATCTCCAGGTGAAGTCATGATTGATGAAAAGATGAATATCGCAGGTCAAGAGTTTTCTTCCTATAAAGATCATGGTAGTGTCAACGACATTCAAGCTTTAGAAGTTTCAAGTAACATATATATGTTTAATATCGCAATTCGCGTAGGACAAGGCTCTTATAAAGAGGGAGAACCTTTGTATATTCCAGATGTTTCGGCAACGTTTGATAAGATGCGTTCATATTATTCTTTATTTGGTTTAGGGAATAAAACAGGACTAGACGTTCCAAATGAAGTTAGTGGATACATGGGTGTAGGTGTTGAACCAGGGATGTTGTTAAACTATTCGATTGGACAATTTGATATGTATACACCTCTACAAATGTTACAATATACATCTGTGATTGCCGCAAATGGAAAATCATATCGTCCACAGTTAATGATGTATGCTAAAGAAGTCAATAGTGATCAGATTTTTGAAGTGCATGAATCGATATTGAATAATACGTTACCAGAACAAAATGCTGAATATTTGAAGCGCGTACAAGAAGGATTTAGAGGATGTGTAGCCACTGGCAATTGCGGGAAAAAGCTGAAAGAATTTTCGGTACCTGTATCCGCAAAGACAGGGACAGCGGAAGTTAATGAATGGACAACAGCCAATTTAGTAGGTTATGCACCATCTGATAATCCTAAAGTTTCGTTTGCATGTGTATCGCCAACTTCTAGTATCAATGACGCGGACTTAGCCCCAAATATTTGTACTACAGATGTTGTTCCTGCTGCTTTAGAGAAATATTTTCAACATTACCCTCAATAAATACTTGATTGTTGATTTGATGATATGATATACTTCATAAAGTAAAAAAATGTGAGGAGGACAGACTTGTGAGAGATCGTATTACATTTAAGTGCTCTGTTTGCGGAGAAGAAAATTATATCGGTACAAGAAATAAAAAGAAACATCCTGAACGTATGACAGTACAAAAATACTGCCCTAAATGCAATCAGAAGACTGAACATAAGGAGAAAAAATAAGAAAGGCCGACAATTCGGTCTTTTTTAGAATCATTATGAAGATTATTACTACACCTTTAGGACCTGTACAAGCCAATTGTTATTTGGTGATTCAAGATGGACATGCTTTATGCATTGATCCAGGGGATACATTTTTACAATTAGATTCTTATCTAGAAGAAAATCATGCACAATTAGATGCTGTTGTCTTAACACATGCACATTTTGATCACATTGGCGGTGTGGATGATATTGTGAAAAAATATCGTGTACCTGTATATTTAAATCCAGCAGAATTTCATTTTCTAACGGATCCAGAATATAACGCATCTCAATCATTTTTTCAACATATTATTTGTCAATCAAAGCCAACGGCTTTAGAACTAGGAAAGCAACACATTGGATCTTTCTCTGTCCGTGTTTTTTATGCACCTGGACACTCGATTGGTTCAAGTTTGATTCAAATTGATGATGTTCTATTCACAGGAGATGTGATATTTCAAGCATCAATTGGTCGTATGGATCTACCAACGGGAAATCAAAAAGATATGGTATCATCACTGGAAATGATTGCTTCTATGAATGATTTATTAAAATTGTATCCTGGTCATGGACCATCCACAACTTTAGCTCAAGAAAAAATTTGGAATGATAGCTTGCAATATGTAATGCGCTAGCATTCCTTTTTTTTTTGCGTTTTTGTGAATATAAGAGAAAGAAAGGTTGTTTATGGAAGATCAATTGAACTTATTATTACAATTTGCGATAGAAAAACAAGCAACAGATATACATTTTGTCCTTTCGAGCTCACATTTACAAGTCGCATTTCGAACAAGTCATGGACTCGAAAAATTAGTTCAAGATGTGTGGCAACCACCTTTGTTGGAGTATTTAAAGTTTATTTCTGGTATGGATCTTTCTAATCCTTATAGTCCTCAAAGTGGACAATTTACATGGTGTATTAACCATAGAGAAATTCCATTTCGATTTAGTATCATCGTTAATCATGGTATGCAAACCGGTGTTCTTCGCTTTTTATATGGACAACATCATATTCAATTTGGTAGTCTATCTTACCTTGATCACCAAAATGTAATATTCAAAAACATTACAAATTCTCGACAAGGATTAATTATTTCTAGTGGACCTACTGGATCTGGAAAAACTACAACGATGCATGCGATTCTTCATGAGATTGCTTTGAAAGGAAAATATAAAGTAGTTACTCTAGAGGATCCGATTGAAATTGAAGATCCACTGTATATTCAGCTTCAATTAAATCCTCAAGCAGGATTTACTTATGATGTAGGTATAGAAGAACTCTTACGACATGATCCAGACGTAATATTTATAGGGGAAACGCGTAATGCATATACCGCAAAAATGTTAGTAAGGGCAGCGTTAACTGGACATTTAGTATTTACAACCATTCATGCTAAGAACGGTATTGAAACAATCACAAGATTATTAGATCTAGGTGTATCTAAGTTTGATCTAGAACATACATTATCATTGATAATTGCTCAAAGACTCTATCAAACAGATAAGGAGGAAAAACAATGTATATATGAAATGGTATCGAAACAAGAAATTGAACATATCTTACAATATCAACAATATTCTAAAAATCATGAAACGTTATCTTTTGAAATTCAAAAAGCTATTGAAAATGGAGTTATCTCTGACCAACAAGCATGGAATGACTTGCAAGATCTCTAGAAAAGAATTGGATCAATTTTATATCTTATTAGAGAAGGGGTTATCTACAAAACAGTGTTTAACATTGGCTTTTGATCACGGAGAAAAGTTAATTCAAGAAATGGAAAAAGGAAGGAATTTACAAGAACTTTTATTTAATCTTCAAAAAGGAACATTTTATCAACGTATTTATCTTTTGACACAATATTTACCTTTAAAAGAATCTATTCATGTTAGTCGAAATATAGAAGCAGTCACAAAATTATTTACTGAAGAACTGATGAAACAAGTTTTATATCCATCTATCTTATTTTTAACGTCATTATTGATGTCACTCTTTTTTATTCATGATATTATTCCTCAAATGAATGAATATATTGACCAAGGATTCTTTGTTTCTATTTTATACGGAATTAAGAATATCAATATTTGTATTTTTATTTTGGGGTGCATTTTTATCATTATTGGAATATTCACTAAAATACATAAAAAATTTCATCAGTTTATATATAGAATGACTGCATTATTCATATTCCCATTTAAGACGTTGATTTCCATCGAGTTTTGTTATTTATTTCAAGCACTATCAGCAAAAAAGATTTCTACGTTACATTTATGTAAAATATTGAAAAAGTTTAAAAAGAACTTATATTGTGAATATTTGATTGATCATTTTATAGAACAGCTTCAACATGGAATGTCCATACAAGAAGCTTTTATAAAAAATCCTTGGATTGATCCACTATTTAATCAATATTTTAAAATGGGTCATATGACCAATATACAAGAATTACTAGATTTGTTTATTGAGCAGAGAACTCTATATCTTAAACAGATCATGAAGAAATACAGTATCGGATTTCAAATATTCAGTTATCTCAATGTAGGTGTCATGGTCATTTGTATGTATCAAATCTTATTGATGCCTATGAATATGTTATATACATTTTAAGGAGAGAAATAGCTATGAAGAAAAATGGATTTACTATTTTAGAAATGATGGTCGTATTATTAGTAATGGCAGTTCTATTACTAGTGACGATTCCAAATATTCAACACAAGGAAAAAATTATCCGTACCAAGGGATGCGAAGCTTTAGTTGATATTGTGAATTCTCAAATTATGTTATTTGAAATTGAAGAAAATCGCACACCAAATAACGTTCAAGAAATGATTGATCTAGGATATCTTCAAGAAAATCAAGCAGAATGTCCAGATCATAGGAAAGTGGTGATTATTAATGGGCAAGCAAAAGCACAGTAAAAATGGATTTACTATGTTGGAGGCATTATTTGTATTAAGCTGCGTACTTTTATTTGTTGTTCTATCAAAAGGTTTTAGAATTCAACCTTCTTTAAATATATTTACTCAGAAAATGTTATATCAATGTGTCATTGCCCAAGAGAAAGCGTATGTTGATAAAAGAGATGTGTATGTAGATATCAATGAGCATGAAGCGTATTTTGATGATATTCGATGGAAATATCCCAATAACGTGTCGTGTACACCATTTTCGTTTCATTATACGCCCAATGGAAATATATCGATGGGACAAAGTGTTAGCTGTAAATATAAAAACAAGAGAAAAAGCTAGTTTTTCAGTTAGGAAGTGGTCGCGTTCGTGTTTCATCATAAAAATGGTTTTTTGTTGAAAGATGCATTATTTGCTTTTTTTATCATCATCTTATCTATTACCTTGCTTACTGGAATTCTATCTTTATACAGAAAGGCAGGAGGCTTTTATATCCATGAACAAATTGAGAAGAAATGGTTTTATGATGATTGAATTATGTTTAGCAATCTTGATTTTGACAATAACGACAACACTATGTTTTTTATATTATCAGATTTCTGCATCTTATTTGAAACTTCAAGATTCCCATCAAGATCAAATGGCAATCTTACAATTGAGACAAACAGTGAGTTTAGCTCAGGATGTTGAAGTGATCGATGGGCAATTGAATTATATTTTTCAAAATCAAGATATTGAAATCTTATTTGATAAAAATCGTTTAGTAAAAAAAGGTGGATATGAAATTTTAATGGAGAATATTCAAGATGCTAAGTTTTATGTTAAAGGGATTGAAATATATTTGGATTGGACTAAAGAAAATAAAAGATATTCAGCACAAATCTTATAATGGCTATGCGAGTATCATGGCTATATTTTGCTTTTTTTTGTGTATTCAACTAGTATCATTGTTTACTCTATATTCATTACATTGCTCATATTTAATCCAATGTGATCATCAAAATCAGATGGATCTTACTTGTATTTCTCATATGAAAGCGTTGGCTGAACATAATAGCTGGGTACATCGATGTAAGATTGATCCTTCTCAATTGGTATTGAAACGTTCGTTTCAAATAAAAGATGAAACTTTTGATTTAGAAGATCATACTTCTTATATTTCTTGTATTTCAAGAGAAAATAAAGAAGTAGAAATGCGATTATATTATGATGATCATGGATTAATTGGGATTGACTACATAACCTTGACGAACCCATGAAAAAATGATAAATTTTCAATGTAGCGATGAATTAGAGTAGTAGAAAAGTAAGATATGCTTTAGAGAGTCGATGTTTGGTGAAAATCGATCATATTCCTTTTCGAACTTGCTAAGGAGCTGATAAGTAATGTTATCCGTTATTCTTGCGTTAAAAGAAATGAGGGCATAAATTTTATAAAATTTATGAATTAAGGTGGTACCGCGTACAAAACGTCCTTAGAGAAAGGACGTTTTTTATTTATTAGGAGGTTATTATGTACGATCATACTCAAATTGAAAAGAAGTGGCAACAATACTGGGATGAACATCATACATTTCATACCGATGTTTATGATTTTTCAAAACCTAAATTTTACGCACTTGATATGTTTCCTTATCCATCTGGTGTAGGGTTGCATGCTGGACATCCTGAAGGATACACAGCAACTGATATTGTTTCTCGTATGAAACGTATGCAAGGTTATAATGTACTACATCCGATGGGATTTGATAGTTTTGGGTTACCTGCAGAACAATATGCGATTCAAACAGGAAATCACCCAGATGCTTTTACAAAAAAGAATATTAATACCTTTACTTCTCAATTGAAGATGCTTGGATTTAGTTATGATTGGGACAAAGAAATTTCTACTTGTGATCCTTCATTCTATAAATGGACACAATGGATTTTTAAACAATTATTTGAAGATGGTTTGGCTCGTTGCGTAGAGATGCCAGTGAACTGGTGTGAAGAACTTGGAACTGTTCTTGCCAATGACGAAGTAGTAGATGGAAAAAGTGAACGTGGAGGGTATCCAGTTATTAGAAAAAATATGAGACAATGGGTTATTGATATTGTCCAATATGCTGAAAAATTATTGGAAGGTCTTGATACCATTGATTGGCCAGAATCTACAAAAGAAATGCAAAGAAACTGGATTGGAAAGTCGATAGGAGCCCATGTAGATTTTAAAGTACAAGGAACTGATGAAAAATTTACAGTATTTACAACTCGTTGTGATACATTATTTGGTGCTACTTATTGCGTATTAGCACCAGAACATCGTTTGATCGACTTGATAACGACGCCAGAACAAAAATCCGAAATTGAAGCTTATAAAAAAGAATGTGCATCAAAATCTGAATTAGAAAGAACTTCTTTAAATAAAGAGAAAACAGGGGTATTTACTGGAGCATATGCGATTAATCCTGTCAATCAAAAACCTATCCCAATTTGGATTAGTGATTATGTTCTAGCAACATATGGCACTGGTGCGATTATGGCTGTTCCAGCTCACGATGGTCGTGACTATGATTTTGCGAAAAAATTTGGAATCGATATTATTCCAGTTTTAGAAGGTGGAGATATTAGTGAATCTGCCTTTGAAGAAGACGGTCTACATATCAATTCGGATTTCTTGAATGGTCTAAATAAAGAAGATGCGATTAATACTATGTTAGGATGGCTAGAAGAACATCACTGTGGGTCTCGTCATGTGAATTATCGTTTACGTGAATGGATTTTTGCACGTCAAAGATATTGGGGTGAACCAATTCCAATCATTCACTTAGAAAATGAAAATCTAGTTGCATTAAGTGATGATCAACTTCCATTGATTTTACCTGAATTAGAAGATTATTCACCAAGTAAATCAGGTGCTAGTCCATTAGAGAAAGCTACGGATTGGTTGCATGTTGAAGTAGATGGTGTTCGTGGTAAACGAGAAACAAGTACGATGCCTGGAAGTGCAGGAAGTAGTTGGTATTATATTCGTTATATTGATCCAAAAAACGAAAATGCGATTTGCGATCCTGAATTAATGAAACATTGGTTACCTGTAGACTTATATATTGGGGGGCCTGAACATGCGGTTGGTCACTTATTATATTCTCGTATGTGGTGTAATTATTTATATGATAAAGGCATCGTACCAGTAAAAGAACCATTTAAAAAATTAGTACATCAAGGATATATTTTAGGATCTAATGGAATTAAGATGGGAAAACGATTCCCAGAATTTGTGGTCAATCCAAATGATGTTGTTGAAAAATATGGAGCTGATACTTTACGTTTATATGAAATGTTCATGGGACCATTAGAAGCAAGTAAACCATGGAATGAACAAGGTGTTGAAGGTTCTAAAAAATGGCTAGACCGTGTATATCGTTTGATCATTGAAAGTGGTAAAGTTGTGAATGAAAATGACCATAGTTTAGATCGTATCTATCATGCGACAGTAAAGAAGATCACTGAAGACATTGAATCATTAAATCTAAATACAGCTATTTCACAGATGATGATTTTTATTAATGAAGCATATAAAGCACCAACTGTATTTAAAGAATATGCAGAAGGGTTTGTTAAAATGTTGTCTTGTTATGCACCACATATCGGTGAAGAAATGTGGCAATTACTTGGTCATACAGATACATTGACATATGAAGAGTGGCCTACTTATGATGAATCATTCCTTGTTCAAGATACAACAACAATTGTTGTGCAAGTCAATGGAAAGGTTCGTGCTAAATTTGAGGCGCCTATTGGATGTGAACAAGAAGAATTAGAAAAAACGGCATTTGCACAAGAGGCTGTTCAAAAACAAATTGAAGGAAAAACAGTTCGTAAAGTAATCGTTGTCAAAGGGAAAATTGTAAATATTGTTGCGAACTAGGTGACATACATGGAATTAAAACAAATAACATTTGAACAATATGAAATAATGGTACAAGATGTAAGAAAAATTGATTTTTTACAAAGTCCTTATCAAGCAAAAAAAATGCAAGATAGCGGATGGGATTTAGAATTCTATGCATTGTATGATCATGATGAATGTAAAGCACTTTCTATGGTGGCTTTGATGCCGTTGATGAAATTTTTTCGATATGCATATATTCCACGAGGCATGTTGATTGATTTTCATGATAGAGAAATTTTGCGATCCTTTATCAATCAACTTAAAAGATGTTTAAAATCAAAAAATGTGATATATCTCGAAATTGATCCGAAGGTTCCTTATCAAGAACGTGATAAAGATGGTGCAATTGTGTCAAATGGATGGAATAATTTTGATGTTGTCAAAACATTAAAAGATGTCGGCTTCTTACAACTTCCATTGACGAAAGGAATTGATTTTAATAAACAATGTCGATGGATGTCGGTTTTAGATCTTAGAAATAAGTCAAAAGAAGAAATATTTAATAGTTTTTCTCATCATAATCAAAAAAATATACGTTTAAGTGAAAAGTTGAATATTAAAGTAAGAGAACTTCATGAGGATGAACTATATATTTTAGATGCTATGGAACAAGGGACATCAAAAAGACAAGATTTTGAACCTATGCCACTTTCTTACTACCAAGATTTATACAAGTATTTTGGGAAAGATCGAGTAAAAACATTATATGCATATTTAGATGTTGATGAATATACAAAAAATATCCAAGAAGAATTACGAAAATGTAACTCTGATTTAAAAGATATTCATGTTTTATTAGAAAAATATGGTGAGTCTCCTAAAAGACAAAAACGTCTTAAAACAGTACAAAATAATTATGATTCATTGTCTTTAAAATTAGATGAGATACAAGAATATCGTAAAAAAGGCCTTGATGAATTGCCTTTAGCGTGTTGTTTATTTATTTTATACGGACAAGAAGTGATGTATTTAATTGGAGCTTCGAACTATAAATATCGTGCATATAGAGGTCCATTCGCATTACATTGGAAAATGATTCAAACTGCTATCGAAGAAAAATATGATTTTTATAACTTTTATGGAATTAGTGGATACTTTAATAAGGGAGAAGATGGATACGGTGTCTTTGATTTTAAACGGGGATTTAATGCGACTGTGGTTGAATTGATTGGAAACTATATTTTACCTGTGAAACCATTGATGTTTTCCATCTACAATAAAATGAAAAAAGTTATATCTTGAGTTTCTGTTAAATTCATGTATAATTTAGACATCGCTATGAAAAGAAAGAGTACATAGGAATTCGTGCTTAGAGAGAGACTGGTTGGTGAAAAGTCTAGATTGAACCTATGGAATACACCTTGGAGCTTCGAAAGACGTATCTCTGCGTTAAAGAGTATAGAGAGCATGTTTACATGAAGTAAGGTGGTACCGCGTTTATAACGTCCTTATAATTTAAGGACGTTTTTTTTTAGTTTAGGAGGAAACAAGATGAATTTATTTGAAGAATTACAATGGCGTGGATTGATTGATAATGTTACAAGTCCAGAAGTCGAAGATGTGATCAATAATCAACAAGTGACTTTTTATATTGGTACAGACCCAACAGCAGATAGTTTGCATATTGGACACTATTCATCACTTTTGATGGCTAAACGTCTTCAACAACATGGCCATCATCCAATTATGTTGGTTGGAGGAGCTACAGGGTTTATTGGCGATCCTAAAGCCACTGGCGAACGTAATATGTTAACAGCTGATGTACTAAAACATAACTTTGATGCGTTACATGATCAGATTTCTAAACTTTGGGGTTTTGAAATGGTGAATAACTTAGATTGGACTAAAGATATTACAATCATTGATTTCTTAAGAGAATATGGAAAATTCTTTAATGTCAGTTACATGATCAATAAAGAAACTGTGAAAAAAAGATTAGATCAAGGAATTAGTTATACTGAATTTTCTTATATGATTCTTCAATCACTAGACTTTTTGAATTTGTATCAAACGAAGAATTGTGTGATGCAAATTGGTGGTCAAGATCAATGGGGAAATATTACTTCTGGCTTGGAATTGATTCGTAAAAAGTGTGGTAGTGATGCAAAATGTTACGGTCTTACAATGCCATTGATCACAAAAGCAGATGGGACTAAATTTGGAAAAAGTGAATCAGGTACTGTTTGGTTGGATGCGAAAAAAACATCTCCATATGAGTTATACCAATTCTTATTTAATACAGAAGATGCGAAAGTCATTGAATATTTGAAAAAACTAACTTTCCTTTCAAGAGAAGAAATAGAAGCTCTAGAAGTTTCTTTACAAGAAGAACCTCATAAACGCTTGGCACAAAAAACATTGGCTAGTGAAGTTGTAAAAGATCTTCATGGTCAAGAAGGTTTAGACTCTGCTTTAAAAATCACAGAAGCTTTATTCAAAGGAAAAATCTTAGATTTAACCGATGAACAAAAACTAGATGCGATTAAAAATATGGATCAAGTATGTTGTCAAGAAGGAAAGATGTTAGAAGACATTTTAGTAGATTCTAAAATTGCTTCTAGTAAGCGTGAAGCAAGAGAATGGATTAAAGGAAACTCTATCGCGATTAATGGGCAAAAAGTAACAGATCCTACTAAAATTGTCGATTGCGAATGTGCTTGTGTTGATGCTTATACGATTATTAAACGAGGAAAGAAAAATTATTACTGCATTAAGTTAGAAAAATAATATCGAAAAAGGGGGTCTAACAGTTAAAAGTTAGATCTAAAATAAAAAAGAACTGGAATC
>Kit_p2__coassemble_1403_pt1 | contig 16765 bp, 14 predicted proteins | sample Kit_p2__metabat2_low_PE_059 | metagenome-assembled genome bin Kit_p2 | reverse complement strand
GAGATATCTTGTTCTGGTATGAACCTTTACAAATTGCTTTAGAAATATCAAGTATGGGAATCCGCGTCGATGAAAAAAGCTTAGTCAAACAGTTAAAACATGAAGATGCCTTAGATCGACTTCAATACCCATACCATAAAGCTATTTTAAATAAAAAACTCCCTCATACCATCGGTGGTGGGATAGGACAATCTCGACTTTGCATGTTACTTTTAAACAAAGCTCATATCGGTGAAGTTCAAGCTAGCATTTGGCCAAAAGAAATGATTGCTGCTTGTAAAGCACACAACATTCCTCTTTTATAAAAACAATGACCTTAAAGTTCAATTTAAGGTCATTATTTTTATATTTACATTTGTGATCTTGCTTCTTCTAATATAGAAACAACAAGTTTTGTTTGCGCTTGGTTGCGAGCATAAGCTTGCATATCTTGCTCAGCTAAGATACGTTCAAACTCTTCACATTCATAACGCATATGATATTTTTGATCGATTCCAAGCGGTGTTGCTTGTGCTGTGTCTTTTTTACCAATCATATCTTGTTTCGGTGCCCACCACTCAACATGTTGGCAAACGCCACAGCTAGATCCATATACACGGATCGTTCCCTTATCTCCTTGTAGATAAACATGATTTTCACTAGAACTATCTTTAGCTCCCATACAAACCGCAAGAACATTAGGATATTTCATAATTAATACACCACTTGTATCAATGCCATTGTATCCTTGATTCGCAATATACTGTACAGAATCTGGCTTTCCTAAAATCCCTGTCACAAAATGAATACAATATACATTGATATCCATCAAAGCACCACCCTGATAAGCAGGATCAAACACGTTGGTATGTTCTCTATTTTTATATTTATCATATCGAGAAGAAAATTGTGAGAAATTACATTGAATCATCTTTAAATCCCCGACCATTGGTAATTTTTCTTTGACAATATGATAATTTGGAACATGCATTGTTGTGATTGCTTCAAAGATCAAAACTCCATTTTCCTTTGCTAAATCAAACAAAGCATCACATTCTTGACGAGTTGCAGTAAATGGTTTTTCGCAAATAACATGTTTATGCGCCAAAATTGCTTTTTTTGATTGTTCAAAGTGCAAAGAATTTGGACTTGCGATATAAATTGTATCAATTTCATCATCCGCAAGCATTTGTTCTAAGGAATCATACCATTTTTTGACATGATGTTTTTGCGCAAACTCTTGTGCTCTATCCATGGTTCTTGAATAAACCGCAATTACTTCTATATGCTCTGTTACCTGCATTGACTCAATCATACGATCAACAATAGCACCCGAACCTATCGTTCCTACTCTCATGCGTTTTCTCCTTTATTCTTCCATTTTTCTACTGAATCTTTTTTTCTTCGATCATTGATTCGCTTTTTCTCATTCACTGGATTTCGATAAATCCTAAAACATACCCCATCATCCGTATTAAATCCAACTACATTATAATGATTGGCTTTACAAACTTTAGAAACAATAGAAAGTCCTAAGCCAAAACGACCGCCCTCTCCCTTTTCATAAGGTCTAAACAAAGACTCAATGCGATCTTCTGGCATTTGCACTCCATCATTATAAATTCGTAAGTCATTTTCTGTAATTTGAATACGAATATATGTTTTTGCGTAACGGAAAGCATTATCCATGATATTTTCAATCGCAACACGCCATGATTCCAACAACCCATCAAAGAAAACTTCTTCTACTTCGGTAATGATCTTAATTTCAGGACGAATTACTTTTAAATTTAAGACCACTTGTTCAACCACATCTTTCATATTGGTCACAACACCCTCAGCATCACTTGTCACGATATATTCAATACGATTTAAATATAATAAAGAATGCACTTTATCTTCTAAACGTTGCGCATTATCATAAATCACATCAACACTTGCTTCTAGTGTCCCGTATGGATAAATACCATCTTTAATCGATTCAGAATATGATTTGATCGTCGCAATCGGTGTTTTAAGATCATGCGAAATATTATGAATCATTTCTTCTTTGGCTTTTTCTTGTTTTCGAAGTTCTTCATTCATCGTCACTAACGCATTGGCAACTTCACCAATTTCATCATCACGATTTAAATGTAATTCTACTTCTTTGCCTTGTTTAATCTGTTCAATATAATTTTTGATCTGATTCAATGGTGTGATAACCGAAAATACCCAGATCATGATGATCAAAAAGATCACTAAGAAAGCAATCACAGTCACATAGATTGTTGAATCAATCAATGATTTTCTTAAACTTTGCGCATAGTCATCATCCATATAACTTGCCAAGATTACCGAACCCGGCTGGTCTTCTAAACAATATTCCATTCGATAATAATAAATCTCTCCTGAAACTTCGATATTCCCATGAAGTTCATTGAGATGATTATTTTGCATGCGATTGGCTTCTTGAATCAAATACGTAAAGAATTGAGGATGATTTTCTTCTTTTCCAGAAGGACCTAAAACGGTAATTTGTTGATTATGAATCAAACAATCCGTTTGTAGAGAATCCATCAACATATATGAGTACACTTCTTCTTTGAAAAGATTTTGATTGGCATTCATATAGCTGATAATCGATGATTGTTGATTGGCCATCATGCCATACATCTGATTTGAAATGGCTTTATCAATATTTCCACTTAAAAATAAGAAAAAGAATGCACAGAATGCCACCAAAAACAAACAAATCATTGTAAGTACTTGATGAGTTAACGATAATTTTTTAAACATACTCTAACCTAATCGATATCCATATCCATAAATTGTATGAATATTTAAATTCGGCAACTTTTTACGAAGTCGACGTAATGTATCATCAACAACACGATCTGATCCAAAATAATTTTCGTCCCAAACATTTTCTAATATTTTGTCTCTTGAAAAAGCAATTCCTTTATTTTTGATAAACATCATCAATAAATCAAACTCTTTGGTGGTTAATTCAATTTCCGAATTATCATAATAAATCTTTCTTTGTTCTTCATCCAATTCATACCCATCGATACTAATACGACTATTATCTTCTCGATATGTACGCTTCATGATATTGTTGACACGCAACACCAATTCTTTCGGTGAAAAAGGTTTTGTGATGTAGTCATCGCTCCCTTTTTCAAGACCGATGATTCGATCAAATTCTTTATCTCGAGCAGACATAAAGATAACGGGAATATCTGGCCCCTGCAAACGAATTTCTTCAATAAGATCAAAACCAGATTTATCATCTAACATGATATCCAAGATCCATAGATGAACATCATCATCCCCGACATGGGCACTAGCTTGTTCATAGGTATAATAGGAACGCACTTCATATCCATCTTTTTTCAAATATTGACTCACTAAATCATTCAATGCCTTTTCATCATCAACGACACAAACAACTTTTTTCATCAGGACATTCCTCCTCTTAGTAGTTTTGTTCTTGAATAAAATCAAGCACTTGATTTACATAATGAGCACATAACTCATCAGTTCTCGCTTCAACCATGACACGAATTAATGGTTCTGTTCCACTTGGTCGAACAAGAATACGCCCTTCATCTCCGATCATTTTTGCGACTTCATCAACTTTTGCCAATAGTGCTTCATCATGAAGAGCTGCCTCTTTATCTTTGACAGTAATATTCTTTAACAATTGTGGATAAATAAATAATCCTTCACTTAATTCTTGTAAAGATTTTTTCGTATCTACCATGATTTCTAAAATTTTAAGCGCTGTTAAAAGACCATCTCCAGTCACCGCATTTTCATAGAAAATGATATGACCACTTTGTTCGCCACCAATCCAATAATCATGTTTTTGCATTTCCTCAAAGACATACTTATCACCAACAGCCGTTTGAATATAATCAATCTTATTCGCATCCAATGCCTTATATAACCCCAAGTTTGCCATTACCGTTGTCACACACATATTTTTATTCAAATGATTTTTTGACTTCATATATTTCGAACAAATATACAAAATATAATCTCCATCGCAAACTTTACCGTCGCTGTTCACCATGATCAATCGATCTGCATCCCCATCAAAGGCAAATCCAATATCATAATCTCCTTCTAACATCATTCTTTGTAGATGTTCTGGATGTGTTGATCCACATTTATTATTGATATTGACTCCATTTGGACTATTACTAATCGCTTCTACTGTAGCACCTAAAGCATCCAACGTTTCAACAACTGTACTTGTCGCACTTCCATTAGCTAGATCACATGCGATTTTCATTCCACTTAAATCTACGGGTACACATTCTTTTAGCCAAGACATATAAATTTCTAAGCCATCTTCCCATTCAAAATATTCACCAAGATGATCTCCAGTTGATAAATCTAAAGTGATCAATCCATCCATATATTTTTCTACTTCTAATAGAAGAGATTCTTCCATTTTTTCACCATTATGATTAAAACATTTGATTCCATTATCATAATATGGATTATGACTCGCACTCACCATGATTCCACAGTCAAAACGTTCTTTTTGTACCAAATAACTGATTGCTGGTGTTGGACAAACACCTAATAGATAGACTTGAGCTCCCATACTGGTAGCCCCTGCTGCCAATCCCAATTCAAACATATCACCACTTAATCGTGTATCTTTTCCAATTAAGATACGAGCATGTTTCTTTTGTCCATAATACCATCCAAGATATTGTCCAATCTTAATAGACATATCTAATGTTAAACCTTCATTGGCTCTTCCACGTACACCATCGGTTCCAAAATATTTTCCCATAAGTGTTCCTCCTTTATTCACTCGATTTTTCTTTCAATTTGACTGTCGCATGAATCGTTGTAGGATTCAATTCAACAGCGACTTTATTTCCTTTGGCATCATATGCCGCAATTGTAGCCTCTGTTTCAAAGCTACCCACTTGACCAGTCGCATCAACGATAGCTTTCACTGTACGAATCGAATTAATCTTATCTTGACTCGCTTTGATATAAACAGTATTCGTTGATAGAGTCGGTGTTTCAAAATCTGAAGTTTTTTGTCCTGCTCCAACAATGAGATCCGTTTGTACCATAAATTGTTTTGTGGTTTTCTTGGATACCTTTGTCTCCACTGTAGCTGGCGTCACCACAGCTGTAATATTTGAAGGTAGATTTTGTACTGACAAATCTACACTATTGACTCCTTCTACAGATTCTCGCATATCCGCAACCACAACAACATTTCCTTGTTGTCGAAAAACTTGGATGCTCGTAGAATCACCAACTAAAGAGACATCAACTTGACTTGGCATACCTTCTACTGAATATTGATCGGCATCAATCAAAGTTTCTACATTCACATCGCGTACTTCCACTGTTACAGAATCATCTTTAAAAAATCTTGTACGAATATCTTCATAATCAATTGCGACACAAATCGCAATCGCCAACAATAAAGAAATGACGATCGATCCAGTTTTATGAAAAACGATGCGATCTAACACTTTCGAACAACTTTTAAATACTGAATTAATCACATTTAATAACTTTGTAAAGAAATTCATAGGTTTATTTTTGTCTGGATTTTCCATGACGATCACCTCCTTGAATTTCTAACATATTCACCACTTCTAGTGGTTTTACTCTTTCATCTGCCTCAACATTTTCAGATCGTTTCATTTTCGTCAATCCCACATTTTGAACGACTTTGCGCACAGGTTTAAACAAATTCGATGTCGCTGATGGTTCTTGTGGAAGTAAGACATTCGTCAAATATCGTTGTAATCCTTCTGGCTTATATTGCGTCAATTGACCATTGACCGCAACCGAAATATTGCCCGTTTCTTCACTTACAATGATTGTAATCGAATCCGTGATTTCACTAATTCCTACAGCAGCACGATGTCGTGCACCATATTTACTTGGTAAATCTTTTGTCGTAGGTGGAAAATATGCTGCTGCACAAGCAATTTTATTCCCTTGAATAATCACTGCTCCATCATGCATTGGCGTTCCATATTGAAAGATTGTTCCCAATAATTCACGAGATACTACCGAATCCATACGAATTCCAGTCCGCACATAGTCATTTAAACTTTGTGCTTGTTGGATGGTAATCAATGCTCCTGTTTTTGTCGATGACATTTCTTTACAAGCATTTACCGTTTCAGAAACCATATCCATTAATTCAGTAGTCGATAAATTACTTGAAAATAATTCAGTGGATTTTCCCACTCTTTCTAACATTCCTCGAATTTCAGGTTGAAACACGATTAAGATTGCTACAACGCCCCAATCCAAGAATGTATCAATTAAATAACTAACCGCATTCAATTCCAACCAAACCGCAAGACCCTTCGCAACCATGATAAAAAAGATCCCTTTGGCGATCTGCATCGTTCTTGAATTATTTCGTACCAATCGAAGCGCTGAGTAAATCAACCCCCATACTACTAAAATATCTAATACGAGCCGAAATGTAACCATGAAGTCTGAAAAAGCTACATTCATGAACAAGCCCCCTTTTTGCTTACTTTAAAAGTGTATCAATCATTTGACATAATGAATCATATTGAAATAAAGCATGATCCTTTACTTCTTCAACACTTGTCGACATCGCTGCCCCATGTTTTCCATATTCCATCAATGGAATATCATTATATGAATCACCAATGGTATACACATCATCTTCTGTTAATTCCGCATATTCACAGACAAAATCCAATCCACTTGCTTTTGATGTTCCTTTTGGTACCACATCCACAACATAGTTATTCGCATAGGCTACAACCGTTTCCGCAAAATGCATATTAATTTGTTCTGCCAAACTCACTGCTAAAGATGGTTCTGTCATAGAAATAACGATTTGCGCATATTTACCTAGATCCATCACTTCTTCTTCACTCAAATCTTGTTGAAGATTTGGATATCGCTTATCTTCTAAATCCGCATTCACAACTACGCGATGACGATAAACACCATCATTAACAACATACGAACATACGCCTTCCACTTCTTTGGCGACATACATGATATCTAAGCTAGTAACATAATCTAAATAATTTGATGATAAAATTGTTCCTTCTGGATCAAAGACCATTCCTCCATTATTAGAAACAACATAGTCACAAGGAATATTATATTGTTGAATTTGTTTTAAGATTGACTCATATGAGCGTCCTGTGACAATCGCAAATAAAAACCCAGCTTCTTTCCATCTTTGAATGGCTTCTAAATCTTCTGCCATAACATCTTGGCCATAACGTAATGTGCCATCATAATCACTTGCTAAAAGTTTCATAATTCTTCCTCTACTTTTCTTGTATATTACTAGCTTCATTTTATCACATAATCTTCCCTCCGTCTTTTTATTTTCACATAATTCATCATACTAAAAAAGAAGATCTATATTTTTAGACCTTCTTTCATTTCTATTCACTTTTATGATTTATCATCTATATTTTATGAAGTCTACAACTTCTCTTTCGATTTTTCATTATCATCTACTATAAGTTTGTAGCTTTTAGACGACCCTCTTGATGGTATACAAGTTGATTTTTTATGGCCTGTACCATTGAATAGAGCTTTCACTATCCTTTCCACAACTTTTCTCCATTAAGTCCACGAAATGTTTTTTCTGATTTCCATTCCATAAATTAAACTCTTTTCATCAAGTCTTACCCCGATTTCAATAATTCTCATCAAATCCATCGTTAGAATTTATGAAACTCTACCAGCCTATCTTTTGGAGCCTTTTCTCCATAGCTTCGTGCTTTGTTAATCCTTTCTTGCGAGATTAACAGTTATTGTATTGTCATCTTCCCACCGCTCTCTTATGTTTTTTCCAAAGAAGATTTGGGTTTTCTATTTGTCTTTTTTATTCCTTCTTCTTTGTTCATCTTCATTATATATAATCCATATATAAAATCTAGTTTTTAGGCTTACTTGGTCATTATTATGGTCAATTCGGTTATTTTATCAAATTTTCTCTTTTTTTAGCTAGAATCTTTTTCTTTTGTGCTCTAGAAAGCGGCACTTTCTCTTGGTTGATCAACTCTACTTCATCTTTTGATCTCGATACAATATATTTTTCATTCACCAAATAAGAAACATGGGTGCGAATAAATCCAAAAGGTGTAAATAAAGTTTCTAATTCTTTTAAATTGCTTCGTTGATGAAATACACCTTTCTTCGTATGAAAATAAATAAACTTATCCATCTTTTCTAAATAATAAATATCGTCATATGGAAAAGAAACATGTGTTCCCGCATAATCTAATTCATAAAGCTGGTCTTGTTTACATTGTGCCAATAATTTAGAACTTATATTCGATAAGTCTTGATCCAATTCATCTTTTGAAATATAGTGCACACGACTTCGTTCATCTTTATTTTTGATCATAATTGGATTTTTACAAACATAAATAAAAGACGCACTTGGATTATCATGAACAAAAACACTTTCCAATCGACTTGTTTTGAACATTTCATCAAAGATAAAAAGTTGAAACGACTCTTCTTTCATTTGTCTTGCCAAAACACTGGCTTTGTTAAAATATCGAAATGTCCAATCTACATCAGAAAACAATCTTGCGAGTGCAAAAACGATATCTTTCGTTTCTTTTTCATATTCTAAAATAGCAACCTTGATCATAGTTGTATTATACCATGCTTCATTTTATTTGAATACGCTTACATAGAATCGATAAAAAAAGAGAATTCCTTTTAGAACTCTCTTAATCTTCTACTGTTTCTCGCCACAACTTAGCTCCTAATTGTGCCAATTTTCCATCTAAATTATCATATCCACGATCGATATGATATACATCATGAATTTCTGTGACTCCATTGGCCATAAGCGCTGCCACTACTAAACAAGCTCCACATCTTAGATCTGTTGCGGTTACCTTTGTACCATGTAGTTTTGTTTTGCCATTGACAAAAGAACTTGGAGAATCTACATCAATATTTGCTCCCATCTTATTCAATTCAAAACAATGTTTAAATCGTTCTGTATAAATCGTTTCTGTTACAGAAGATTGCCCTTCAGCTTGAGTCAACAACGCCGTAAACGGTTGTTGAACATCGGTCGCAAAACCTGGATAAGGTTTTGTCAATATTTCTGTTGCCTTTAATGGGCCTTCTGTTTTAAATACACGAACAAAGTCTTGCCCAACTTCCAACTTAATCCCAATTTCTTTTAGTTTCATGATGATCGCATCTAAATGCTGAGGAATCACATTCTCAATAACCATATCATCAGCCATCGCTGCTGCCATGATGATATATGTTGCTGCTTCAATACGATCCGGAATAATTTCATGAGAACATCCACGTAAACGATCGATACCATCAATCACCAAAGTACTTGTACCCATACCATGGATCTTAGCTCCCATATTGTTTAATAAAGTTGCGATATCGATGATTTCTGGTTCTCGCGCAGCATTCTCAATCACTGTTCTTCCTTTTGCGTAGACTGCAGCCATCATTATATTGATTGTTGCCCCTACAGAAGAAATATCCAAGAAAATATTTGTTCCTACAAGTTCAGGTGCATCTAAGATATAACATCCTTTTTCATATTGAATATTTGCCCCTAACGCTTTAAATCCTTTCAAATGTAAATCAATAGGACGAGGTCCTAAATAACATCCTCCAGGCATTTTAATCTCCGCATGACCAAACTTTCCAAGTAAAGCCCCCATAAAATAATAGCTCGCTCTAAGTTTAGATACCGCTTGCGATACCATAGGGATATTTTTCATTTGACTTGGGTCAATATATAAAGTCTCTTCATCTTTTTGAATGACTTTCACTTGTAATTCTTCTAATAATACTTTCAAAGATTGAACATCTGATATATTTGGCACACCATAAATCGTTACTGGTTCGTTTGCTAGGACACACGCAGGAATTAAAGCAACGGTTGAATTTTTAGATCCACTGATACGAACACGTCCTGATAAATGATGTCCGCCTTCAATTTTGATCACTTCTTCCATGAGTTTTCCTCCTTATTCTATAAAATATATATACATAAAAATATGAATTCAATGCAGTTTCCATTGATATTGTAAAGAAACAAATATGAAAAGTAAAGAAAAACCCGGATTTGAGTCCATAAAAAAAGATCCAATTGAAAAATTGGATCTCTCTATTCTTTCTTTTATTCAGCTTTACCTGCAGAACCAAAGAAGTCTGTCATCATTTCTTTTACCAAGCTAGTGATTGCATCACAACCAGGTTTTAATAATTTACGTGGATCGTATCCTTTACCTTCTTGGTCTTTTCCAGCTTCGATATATTTACGAGTTGCTTCAGCAAATACCAATTGGCATTCAGTATTTACGTTAACTTTAGATACACCTAAATCGATAGCTTTTTTTACTTGTTCACGTGGAATTCCTGAACCACCATGAAGAACTAATGGTTTACCATTTGTAGAAGCTTGGATTTCAGCCAAACGATCAAAGCTCAATCCAGCCCAGTTTTCAGGATATTTACCGTGGATATTTCCGATACCAGCTGCTAAGAAATCAACACCTAATTCAGCGATTGTTTTACATTCTTCAGGGTCAGCCAATTCACCAGCAGAAACGACACCGTCTTCTTCTCCACCGATTCCACCAACTTCACATTCGATAGATAATCCTTTTGAATGAGCCAATTCGATCATTTCTTTTGATTTTTCTAAGTTTTCTTCAAATGCATAGTGAGAACCATCGAACATAACAGAAGTAAATCCAGCTTCGATAGCAGCTTTTGCTCCTTCATATGAACCATGGTCTAAGTGTAAAGCCACTGGAACAGTGATTCCCATTGCATCGTGAACTTCTTTAACCATTGCAGCAACAGTTTTGAATCCACACATATATTTTGCAGCACCTTCAGATACACCTAACATAACTGGTGATTTTGCTTCTTCAGCAGCAGCCAAAATAGCTTTTGTCCATTCTAAGTTATTGATGTTAAATGCACCAATTGCATAATGCCCTTCGTGAGCCTTATTAATCATTTCAGTAGCAGATACTAACATAATTATTTTCCTCCTTATATAGTAATCTTTTTACATGCATATTTTACTCCAAATATGCCCTTTTGAAAAGATGAAATCTTTTTTATCGTCTCGATCTTCCTTTTAAAGCACAAGGAATTGATAAAGCTTTGATTCTTTCTAATATTCGCATGGCCGCAATGCCTCCATTGGACTCATTTTTAACGACATATTGTTTCTCTAATTCATCTAATTTATAATTTGAACTAAAATATGTTTTTTTATGATGGTTCATTCGATATTCCAAGATTGGTAATAATATTTCATCTCGTGTCCAAATACTAACTGCTTCTGCGCCAATATCATCTAAAATCAATACATCACTATGGCGTAGATGAGAAGTGATCGTTTGACGATATTCTTGATCAAACATAGATTGTTTTAAATCTTGCATCAATTGTGGAACACGAACAAACGATACTTTTTGTTGGTTAGATGCAAAATAATTTGCCACCGCCAACAATAAATACGTTTTTCCTACACCTGGTTGTCCATACATATAGAGTCCTTTTTTTGTTTGAAAAGAATCTAAAACTTGATTCACAGCCATGATATATTCTTTATTCTCTTTTCGTAAATCAATATTTTCTATAAAAATTTCATAATCATTAGGATCCATATGGGACAATCTAAAATTTTTTCGATGCGCCAGTTTTTCCTCTTGCGCTTTTTTTTGTTTACAAGAAACATAGATGTCTTCTAAAAATCCACTTTCATCCACAATCAACGTTTTTACTTTCCCTGGAATTTGTTGTCGACAATAGGATAATCCAACACAATTTTTACATAGATCCAATGTATCGATCCAACGCTTAAAACTACCACTATTCTTTTCAATAAACGCATCATTGACTTGATATCGTTGTTGAAAATGAATAATTCTGGTATCTTTCAACAAAGATCGAATGAGTTCTTGACGATATTTTTCTTGTTCATCACTTAACACCATTTGTGAATTTTGTTTTTCCATTAAGCATCCTCCTTCAATAACCCTTGTTTACGAAGTACTTCTTGTAAAAGATCCTCTTCCGGTTTTTGATCCTCTACTTGATCATACCAATCAGGAACATTCTTTGTTGGTTTAAGCTCTTGTTTTGTTTGAGCGATAGCCTGGTCTTTGGTTTCAATATGAAGTCTTGCCCAACTTGCCGCCACTTTTTCGACAAAACTCTTTGTGAATCGTTGTTGCGTTTTCTCTAAACAATATTCAATCAATACATTCATCACTTCATTGGATAAATCATAATTTGTACAAATCGATTCAATTAACTTTTGATCCGCTAATGCCACCGGATTGCCTCCTTGTTTTTGTTTAAAAAACTGCACAGGTGCCAATTGATAGACATCTTGTACAACTTGTGGCTTTTGATGACGATATACCAATTTTTGAAGCGTTTCAAAATTTAAGACATGCGTACTAGGATTGACACTTCTTTGTACATAATATCTCATATCTTTTTCATCGATTCCATATATCGTTGCGATTTCCGCAATACGATCTAAATTCTTTTTCGTTCGTAATCGCTTTGGAAATAATCGATCCATCCCTTGAAAAAATAGATCAAATCGGAAATTCGTATCTCTTTTTTTCGATATCGGACGAAGCGTTTCTAACATCTCTTCTTTTTCTGGTGACCATGATTGAAGACGATTGACATCCATTGGCGTACTCACATCTACATAAGATGGATCAAGTTTTTCTTTAATAAACATCATCTTCATTTGATCATAATATGTTGACCCCATTTCATTAAGAAATAGTCTGCCGAGTGTATCATGCCTCAAAAACGCATAGGGACATAATGGTGGTAAAAGAATATACAACCAATGATTTTTTGTCGCATCATAATATGTTTTTAATAGACTAAATTGTTCCAAAGAACTCAAAGCCTTTTCTAAGGGATTAGACATCAATTGCGTATAACGAACCCAAATTTCATGGTCTATACCTTGTTTGCCCACCAAAGCATATAAAATATGATATACCAAAAACGCGTCATGACCAATCAATGGCTCATATAATAAGCTTAAAGAAGACTGATACGCTTCTAATATAAAATCTTCTTTTTGTATCGTACACTTTCCACTGCGTTTCATTCCTTCACCTTTTCTAAATCATCTTGCACTTGAGCATATAAATCAGCTAACGTACCATCATTATAAATCACAACATCACTTTTTCTCATTTTTTCTTGTGGTGATAATTGCGCATTCCATCGACGTAAACCTTCTTCTTTCGAAATTCCGCGATATAAAGAGAGTCTAGAAATTGCCTCTTCTTTTGGTGCATATACACACCATATCTCATCAAACATATGAGTCGCTCCGATTTCAAATAAAATGGGCATTTCCACAAAAACCACTGGAGTCTGTTGTTCTTGAATCCATTGATCAATCCTTTTAAAAATTAATGGATGTAAGATTGATTCAATTTCTTTTTTCTTTTCACAATCAGAAAACATCTCATTGGCCAAATGCACTTTATCAATTGTTTGATCCGCTTGTACTTGCACATAAGATAGTGCCATCAACGCTTCATATCCTGGTTGTCCTTTTTCTAATAACCGTGCATTTACTTGATCACAATCAATGACAGGATACATTTCTTTGATATATTTTGACACTTGGCTTTTTCCAGAACCAATTGATCCCGTAATACCGATTACTTTCGTTTTTGACAATGTGGACATATATATGTGCCTCTCTTTCCCACTTGTGTCTTAATGATAGGTGTTTGACATATTAAACAAGGTTGTCCTTTTCGTTGATGGACTTTTAAGTGCAATTGAAAACGACCGGTGATACCTAAACTTGAAGTATAGGAACGAATTGTCGTGCCTCCATAAGTGATAGCCCCTTGAATGATGCGACGCGTATGATATAAGATCGTTTCACAATCTTTTTTTGATATTCGATAACATTTTGTTCGAGGATCTAATCCACTCGCAAAACAAATTTCATCCGCATAAATATTTCCAATCCCTGCCATGATAGATTGATCTAATAATGCCATTTTCAACGCTCGATGACTCGTATGAATTCTTTGATAAAAGTAAAGAGATGTCATTCTTGGATCTAAACAATCCCACCCTACATTTTTAAAACTTGGTAAAGTCTCTTTTTCTTCTACTTTGGGATATAAGGCCATACGACCAAACTTTCTAGTATCGTGATAACAAAGATATTGTCCATTATTTAAAGAAAAGACTGCATGAATATGCTTCATATCTTGAGGAAGTGTAGTATATAAATAAAACTTTCCTTCCATGCGCAAATGTACGATCCAATCATAATCATCTAGCGTAAATCCTAAATATTTTCCAATACGAAAAAATTGTCTAAATGATTGCCCTTTAATTTGTTGTAGAAAACTAGAAACATCTGCATTTTCAATCAATGAAGGATAATAAATCATTCCATCTATGATCATCACATCTTTTAATTGCGTTTCTAATGTGGACAATACCGTTTGTACTTCTGGTGCTTCTGGCATTATTTTGCCTCATACCAAGTTTGTCCATAAGCCAAACTTGCCTTTAATGGAACACGTAGATCCATTGCCGTATTCATCGTTGTTTGAACTAGATCCTTCATCATCTCTAATTCATCATTAGGGACCAAAAAAATTAATTCATCATGAATTTGTAATAACATTTTTGAACGAACTTGTTTCTCTTTCATCGCTTGATCCACTTTGATCATCGCCACTTTGATCAAATCAGCTGCTGTCCCTTGAATTGGCGCATTCATAGCTGCCCGTTTTCCAAATTCTCTTGTCATAAAGTTTTTATCATTGATTTCTGGAATCTGCCTTTGACGATGAAATAGCGTTTCTACATATCCATGTTCTTGACAAAAATCAATCAGAGAATTCATAAATGTATGAATATTAGGATACGTCGCAAAATAAGTTTCCATAAAAGAAGCAGCTTCTTTTCGACTAATTTTTAATTGTTGTGACAACCCGAACTCTGTTTGTCCATATACAATCCCAAAATTTACCGTCTTCGCGATTCGTCGCATAGAATCTGTCACAGCAGAGGGTTCACAATCAAAAATGTACGATGCGGTTCTTGTATGAATATCCGCATCTTCCTTGAAAGCTTGAATCATATTGGCTTCATTTGCCATATGCGCTAAAATTCGTAATTCAATTTGAGAATAATCCGCTGATAATAACGTAAATCCTTCTGGAGCTTGGAACGCTCTACGAATTTCTCGACCTTCTTCATCTTTTACACTAATATTTTGTAGATTTGGATCACTGCTAGACAAGCGTCCTGTTTGGGTAATTGTTTGATGGAATGTCGTATGAATCTTATGATCTTCTTGAATATGTTTTTTCAAGCCTTCAATATATGTAGATTTGATCTTAGAATATTTTCGATATTCCAATAACGCATCAATGATTGGATGGCTACCTTTTAATTTTTCTAAGACTTCTGCAGAAGTAGAACGTTTCTTCCCTCCTGGTTTCAAATTCAATTCATCAAACAATACTGTTGCCAATTGTTTTGGTGAATTAATATTAAATGGCATTTGTGCATATTGATAAATCTCTTGTGTATAAACTTCAATTTTAGAAGAAATATTTTCATCAATTTCTTGTAAAGTCGCTTCATTGACCAAAATCCCTTCTTTTTCCATTTCATACAAAATGGGCACTAATGGTTTTTCAATCATTTCATATAAAGACAATAAATGATTTTCCTTTAGTGCTTCTAAGATTGAATCTTGTTTTTGAAACAATTGTTGAGTAAATGCTTGCATCACCGGTATCATACGATCCAATGCATAAGCTTCTTGCGTCTTTGATTTTTTAGATAACTCATGGAAGCTTTCTGGTAAATGAATTTCTAATGATGTACATAGCGCATCGATATCGGTTGCTTGTGAATGCAATAAAAAGGAAGCAAGATGCCAATCTTCTTGACATGTTATCGTTGGAAATCCATAACGATCCAATAAATGATTCAATTCTTTTGAATCCCATGTACGAATCGTCTTCTCTTTTTCTAGTACCTTTAAAAAAGTTGGATCTTCACGCGCATCTTCTAAAGAAATATAATATACCGTTTCTTGATCACAAGTCATAAAACCATATAATCGTTGTTCCAAAAACGGTCCTAATGTATGTACGGGAATCAATAATACATTTTTTGTATCTTTTATAGGCCATGTTTGGACACTTTTCAAAGAAAATACCTCTTGTTTTGATACACTTTCTTGTTTTAAGAAAGAACGCATCTCATATTTTGTAAAGAAATTTGGAAGTTCTTTTGCATATCCTTGAAAAATCAAAGAATTTACATCAAAGGGGAACTCCATCTTTGTATAAATGGTTGCGAGCTCCTTTGATAAAAATGCTTTATCTTTATCTTTTTCTAATTTTTCTTTTAATTTGCCTTTGATCTTATCAATATTTTCATATACATTTTCTACACTTTGATATTCTTGTAAAAGTTTTGTTGCGGTTTTTTCGCCAACACCGGCAACCCCTGGAATATTATCACTGGCATCCCCCATTAATCCTTTTAAATCAATGATTTGTAACGGTTCTAATTGAAATTTTTCTTGAAATGAATTCGAATCCATCAGTTCCATATCTGTGATTCCCTTTTTCATCAATAACACACGTGTGGAATCATCAATCAACTGAAGTAAATCTCGGTCACTTGTTAAAATTGTCGTATGAATATCTGGACAATATTTTGATAAACTTCCGATAATATCATCTGC